>Ga0213867_1000795_pt1 | contig 14117 bp, 13 predicted proteins | sample PICome_12_FD_160120 | JGI IMG/M metagenome (GOLD analysis project Ga0213867, IMG submission 160120) | Coastal seawater microbial communities near Pivers Island, North Carolina, United States - PICO540 | ecosystem: Environmental > Aquatic > Marine > Coastal | place: USA: North Carolina... | reverse complement strand
GGCAGCACCAGACAAAGCACTTACAGATAAGTTGGAACCGAAGTTAATAGTTCCAGCAACACCAACGACAGATCCATCATCTTTGATTTCAATACCAGTACCAGAAGCAGTAACACCAGTCAGTCCAGATCCATCCCCAACGAATTGACTGGCACTGAAGATTCCACTGACGGCAGTATTGCCATCCTTATAAACTGTTAAATAAGTACCAACTTGAAGTGGTCCTTGAGGACCAGGATTAGCACCAAGATCGACTGCTAAAGAATATCCCGTGCCTACTTTCAGATTAGACTGAATAGTTCCACCAATAGAAACATCAGTGCTGATGGATACTTGAACTGCATTGATGTTTAAGTTGTTTACACTACTAATCTTCGGTGTTCCACTGACACCAGTAAGACTAATTTTCTTTGCACCAAAGCCCTTTTCTGCCATGACAGTTCTTTATTGACTATTTATTGTAATACCAGACATCTCAATACCACCCTGAATCCCAAGTAATACATCACCCTCATCTACGGGAGGAGTTGGTGCTGGTGGTGTAACCGTATACGGATTGTACGCAATTCTGGTGCTGGCATCTCTGAGGTTATATTGACCAGTCCAATATGTAGTGGTAGTGTCATCAGGATATTCATCTTGATAAAGATCTGTGCCAACTTGTTGAGTTCCGTGACTATTTAACCAGTTTTTTACATCTCTAGATGTAGATGTTGGGAATGATTCCATATAAAGAGCAATCAAACCTGCCGCAACTGGAGCAGCAGCACTGGTTCCGTTAAAAGATCTATCGTAAAACCTTGTGTCATCCCACCTTTGATAGTTTTGATTCAAACCATTTGCCGTGGCACCAATGGTCTCATCTGCTGGAGCCCAAAGATCAATACCAGGACCATTATTAGAATAGTATGCCTTTCTCTCCTTATAATCAGTCAGAATGAATTCATCCATCGCACCAACACAAATGACTGGATGGAAGTCAGATCCACTATCAAAACCAATGCCCTGTGGATTCATCCAGTCTCTGTGATTACATGGAACAGTTCCCGCAGGAAACTCTGCCCTGGGATCTGTGGTTCCAAAGTAAGCATCAGACATATAGTTCAAACGATCTGGATCGGTAGCACCAATACCAAGTCTTTGATTATTGTTACCTGCAGCTGCGACATAGATAACACCAGCATCTATGGCTTCACTGCCAGCAGTATCAGTAGAGTTAGAACGAGAAGAAGTAGACCAAGACCTATAAGCAAACGAAACCTGATTCAACAAACCATTCTTCATTGCTGTAACTTGATTTGTAGTCGCAGCATTCCCATTGAAAGTTCCTGTAGTTTCTCTGAACTTGTAACTAACTATACTACCAGAATAAAATGCTGCTTGGTATCCCCAACTACCATTACAAACAGTTGGATTCTTAACATTAGTTGTAGGGTTTACTGGTTTATTAACATGAAAGATCTTTAGCAGATCATAGTTAGCCTCAATACTCATACCAACATTGTCAGCAATTCCAGGTAGATTCCAAATGTTTGCTTCAAATGCTAATCCATAGGTCTTTCCAGCAGCAAGAGAAGCACAGGCAGTTCCATGACTGCTGGTCAAATTATTAACACCGTCCAGTCTAGCTCCCACTGATCTAGCAACAGTGTAAGAGGCAGGAATAGAAACCGTTCCAGCAGATGCAAACTGGGCAGATCTATTAGCACCGTTCTCCCACCATGCCTCTGCGGATGCTGTTGTGATACCAGTTCTACCATCTGGTTTTGTATAGGTGTATCCATTGGTATCAAAATACGTTGGGTCAATATAATATGGACCATCTAAAACAATATCACTGACTCTAGATGTGCCATCATCTTTCAAAAACTCTGGATGATATTGGAGAACACCAGAGTCATGAATAACGATGTCAACGTTCGCACCAGTCAAACTATATGTTACGTCACCAAGCTTTACTGGTGGATTACCAGTTACACCTTCCCAGAAATCACCATTGGTTGCGATACCAGTTCTAGGAAGAGCCCAAGTTGTTCTGTTTAACTCACCAGCAGTTGCGATACCTGGTGGTCCATAGATATTCAAGTCTCTGTATATCTTTACATCTGATCCAAACCTAGCTGTTGCTGGTTCTGGTTTTGGATACGCATCTGGATTACATGTTGGACATAACTCTACCCATTCAATTTTATCATGTAGTCTTAAATCTTCTGCCTCATGTTCTTCCAGTTCAAAAGTTCCTCTGGTGGGACTATGAAGTTTCTCATCAGCACAACAAACTGCTCTATTGGGGATATGTAAACATGAAGATCCTTTCTTACAGAGGAGATCATGAATCTCTTGCCAGTATTCTGGTTTGGTAACCTTGATCGTGTACTTCATATCAAAGCATTGTATTTCTTACAAATCTATAGGTTGTTACACCACTCATCCCTAGTTCTGGTGTTGCTTGAAGTTTGACAATACCACCTTCTACGGTTGCTCCCATAGAAACAATCGTATTGTTATCCGTCATGATGGCATACTCTTGAATGGAAACTCCAGATGTGTGCTTAATGATCAGTGCTTTTTGTGCCTGAGTATTGACAGTCTCTTGGAAGTGCAGAGTATATTCTGCGAACTTAAAGTCATAGTCATTGGGATTGAAAGTGTCAATGTTTTCTGGAACACCAACAATAGCAGTCCAAGATCCTTTTCCTACAGTTACTCCGTGAACAGATCCAATCTGTAGTGTTGTCTGTGGATTGGTGGTAGCAATACCAACATTAGAAACAGTATTGATACCAACGTCGGTGGATTGCCAGAGACCACTGGCTCCACCACCACCTCCTCCACCACCAGAAGAAGGAGCACCAGCAAGAGGAGTAAAGCTGATATCTTTAGTGGATGCTTTAACAACAATGCTCTGATTGGTGCCAAGAATCAAATCATTGATAGTGAAGTTAGCACCAGGAGTTAATGGTTGAGCAAAGATTACCCAACCACCATTTAAGTCACCATTCTCATCTGCTACACCAACATAAATCTTAGCATTGTCGTAGTGTTGGTTATTGATACCGATGGTGTATGTGGTGTCGGATGCAGCTGTGGTTAAAGTTAAGATAGATCCAGCATTAGCATCAGTAGTAATGATAGACTCGATTCTACCATCACCACCCCCACCAGTACCAATAACAGAAAAGGATATTCCTGCTTTGAGTGCTCCAACTACTAGAGTTTCATTAACGTCAAGATATAACTTCTCAACTTCTACGACTTCTAGGGGAGAAAGGTAATTATTTCTACGGACATACTCTTTATTCTCGATGCTGGTAGCATCAGTAGACACCCCAATAGAGTATCTGGTTGCTCCATTAGTATTGTTATTTACATAGACACTAACCGTTTGAGCCGATGCTGCGGTAAAAATACCAACTGGGTTTGCGTCTGTTGTAACTAATGATCCTAACTTACCAAGAGCCACGTTATCCTTGCAAAATGCTCGTCTAGATATTTATGTGATATAATGAGTAGAAGAAAAAACTATATGATTATTCTCACAGGTTATCAGGGATTTATCGGAAAGAGTTTTGCCGATGCCCTTTGGAGTCAGAAGTTATACCGTGTTGAGATGAGTCACTGCTTCCAGTTCTTAGAACAGTTCGATGACTGGAAAAAAGTTCATCTGATCATCCATCAGGGTGCTATGTCTAGCACTGTGGAAAAAGATATTAACAAAATCCACAGGTACAATGTAGATTTCTCAATTAAACTGTTTGAGAAAGCAATCGAATACAACATCCCAGTGATCTATGCTTCATCGGCATCGGTTTATGGTAACAAGACAGATGGTACTGTCAATCCTCTGAACTATTATGCTATCTCCAAACTGCAAGTAGACTATTGGGTTCAGGATAACATTGATAAGTTCAGAAAGATTCAAGGGTTCAGATACTTCAATGTCTATGGTGACGGAGAAGAGCACAAGGGTGACCAGGCAAGTCCAGTGAGCAAGTTCACCTGGCAGATTAGAAAGCAGGGATACCTCAACTTGTTTGAGGGTTCTGACAACTTCCTGCGTGACTTTGTGTGCGTCAAGGATGTCGTTCGTCTGGCACTCTACAACAACAAACCCAGTGGCATCTATGATCTTGGCACCAACAATCCCGTCAGTTTCCAGTACGTTGCTGAGCAGGTAGCAAAAAAAGAAGGTGGTGAGATACGGTATGTACCGTTCCCAGACCACCTAAAAGGAAAGTATCAGGACTACACTTGTGCCAACATGAGTTGGATCAAAGAGTATCCTTACATCACGATTCCAGAGTATCTCCAGCTATGACTCTGTGACTATCTTCATCAAAGTGCTGAGTTGAGAACTCATACAACTCAGTATCTTGTAACGCTTCCATGCGATGTCTCATCCCAGGAGGTACATGAAACTTATCACCCTTGGTAAGGATGACAACATCAGCAGACTCAATGATGTCATCGTAAGAATACAAGACTTCGACAGCACCACTTTGTACGTAGAACACTTCATCCTTTAGGTCATGGTAGTGCCAAGAACACTTCTTACCTTGGACGATGTGAAGGATCTTACCACAATACAACTCGCAGTTTACAATCCACTTTTCATATCCCCAACCTTTAGGGACAAACTTGATAGGTTCAGCAGCTCTGTGTGTCATACAAAATTAGGTCCTCTACCCCAACCAACTAAAGTTTTACGAACTCCTTTGGTAACAGGTGTTACTCTATGTAGGAGGAATGATGGGAACACAACCATTTCACCCTTACCAATCTTATACTCGAATGGTTTGCAACCATACTTAATCTCTAGGTTGCCCCCCTCATATTCATGTCGGTGACTAAGACCTAAAGAAAAACTCAGTTTTCTTACATGTCCACCATTAAACCTAGCAGATGTATCAATATGCCATGTGTAATGACCATTCTTATCTGCTCTGTATTCACCGTATTGAAATGGTTCCCACCCTTCAATATTATACCTCCAGAAAGCATCATTAACACGTCTAGAAAGAGAAGTTAACTCTTTGTAGACTGGTAATAAATTATCAGGAACTTTTTCACCATCAGAAAACCAACACATCAGTGTAGATCTGATGTCATCTTCATCAGATAAGTTCGATGAGTTAACTGTTCTGGCATCAAAAAAACTCTGAGTCTTTACATATTTTTCGATGAGGTTTAAAGATTTTTGAGAGACAGCATTAGGAATCACCTCTACAAATGTATTATGCTCACCACTGATGTCACTAAAAAAATAATCCATCGTTAATACCTTTATCGTCTATGTAATAGTCACCAGCAGGTTTACCTAGATGTAGTTCATGAAACTTGCATCCCCAGTCTCTTAATTGATTATAAGTAAAATCAAAGAACTCTTTCTCTGCAAGTTCACGACTATTGTTGAACCTACCCATACCTCTTGCTGTCAAGTAAACAATGTAATTGCCTTTGTCATACAAAGAATTGATCTTATCTATTCTTTTCTGTATGGGATGTGCTCCAGTATACCTAGTCTCTTCAGTCGTACCAGGAATACAAATAGTTCCGTCGATGTCTACTACGTATCTCATTTGACCTCAACATTTAAACTATTTAAATACTCAACATCTTTTTCTTGAAGAACATATGTTCCAGGATGTTGTACGGCAATCGCAGCTGCTTTGTTCGCAAACATAATGGCATGTGAGATATCTTTGGTGTAAAGATAATCGTATGTCAATGCTGCCAAGAAAGTATCCCCAGCACCAACTAAGTCTGACACTGGAACTTTATCGGTAGGGTACAACTCATCACGATAAAGAGCACCCCTTTCACCGAGAGTAACTATAACATTTTTCAGTCTGACTTGCAACCGTCCATACTCTCTTTGATTGATTTTAATAAAACACTCATCTCTATCTGGAAGAGTGGTCTTCTTACTATCAATAAAGATAGGGCATTGATACGTCTCTACAATCTGAAGTATCTTATCAAAAGTTAAAAACCCCTTATCATAATCAGATATGACTACAGCATCATAGTTACCGTTAGGAAGAATATCACGGAAAGGATAAAGTTTACTTTCCCTATCAAGTCTTAAGATATGATGATTGTATCTCTCATCAATGTATCTGGTCTTGATAATTTTTTCTGTATTGGTACGATGTTCTACATTGACACCAAAAGATTTCAAGTTTTCTAGAACATTAGCAGACATCCCCTGCCTCACTTCCATGTTGGAAAAGTTGAGAACAGGGGCAGCTGCCTCTGGATTTAGTCGCAAACACTTACCATAAACGTATTGGTCTTCACACGTCTCCCCCAGGAGTAAAACGTTGAATGATTTCGGTTGACGAGTAACCTTCGATGCGGTCAAAGAACTTAAGGGATTTAGCATGTTCACTACCAATAACTTTTTTGCCTTTCCAATCAGATCCTACAATCATTATAGCAGGTTTAATAACTTCAACTAGTTTTTCTAGTTCTTCAGAACTTTCAAATACAAATACTTGGTCTACTGGTTTAAGATTTTCCAGCATATACTTTCGTTCTTTTTCACCATGAACAGGACGAGAGGATCCTTTCATTCCACGAACCCTCTCGTCCGAATCAATAGCAACTATCAAAATATCACCTTGTTCTTTAGCATACTTCAACAGTTCTACATGACCACGATGAAGCACATCAAATGTGCCGTTGACGAAAACATATTTCATCTTAGTGGTTAGGTACTTGAATAAGTTTGTTTAACTCTGGAAGAAACAGATATTCTATTTTACTATTTCTGAGAGTGTTAAGTGCATCTGTCATAGTCTCTACTATTGTATCTCCCCCAAGATTAAAGGAAGTATTAAAAAGAATAGGAACACCTGTTAATTTATAAAAACTAGAAATTAGATCATAGTAATTTTTGTTCTGTTCTCTTCTAAGAGTTTGAACTCGACAAGTACCATCAATATGAGTTATTGCTGGAATTTTTTCTGGGTGCAATACATCAACAGTATACATCATGTTAGGACTTTCTTCAAGGTGTCCCATATCAAACCAGTCTTTATAATGTTCTAGAAGAACTGTTCCTGCGAATGGTCTAAAGGATTCTCTCCCCTTCACCATGTTTACAATGTCCTTTCCTTTTGGATTTCTTGGATCAAAAAGAATAGATCTGTTACCCAGTGCTCTAGGTCCAGACTCAGATTTACCTTGACAGATTGATACGATATTGCCATCAGCAATTAACTTTGCAACATCATCAGAAGTAACCTGAGTTTCTGTCTCACCAGGAAGAAGATCATATTCATACTCAACCTCTGCACCAAGGTACAGTTGTGGCAATCTACTAGATTGTTTTAGACCCTCAGATATAAGTTGACAGAAGTATGCTGCACCCAAAGATATACCACAGTCAGAAGAAATTGGTTCGATATACAGACTGACATTATCTGGCAGTCTTTTTCTAAGATTAAAATTAGCAGTACAGTTTAAAGCACACCCACCAGTCCAAATTAGTTTTTTCTTTCCAGTAAGTTCTAATGTCTTGATGGCAAACTGATAAAGATACTCCTCAAAATCTTTCTGAACTCTGAAAGCAACATCTTCTCTGCTTGCTCTCTTCAACTGTGGATATTCTCTAGGTATTACACCAACAGTTCCTTTATATCTTTCATCATGTTTAAAAAGACTTGCTACACCACCTCTAGATGTAATCATCTTCTTCAACTCTGAATTTTCTTTACCATAGGGTGCAAGTCCCATGGTCTTTCCACACTCAATTTGATCCCAACCAAGATAAGCAGTAACACCAGCATAAACTTGACCAGCACCAATGAACCCTTTACCAGAATAATTCTTCTCAATAATGTCTATGGTATTTGGTTTGATGATAGTGTAAATTGATTCAACCTCTGTGCCTTCTTCAACATCAGCACCACCACCATCCATTACCATGATAGCAGCATCATCAAACCCAGAGTGGACAAACCCACAAAGAGCATGAAGAAGATGATGTTCTTCCGATAGTTTTACAAACTGCTTTACTTTGATTCCAAGAATCTGGGTGATGTATTTGCAGTAAGTAAACACTGCTCCATCATTCTCGGTATCTAAAAATGTATACGCACAATAATCAACAACATCCGTATACTTTTTAACCAATCGTAAAGCATTAACTGGTGATGAGTCATACTTTTTATGGGTGAGACGTTCTTCTTGTATATGAAAAACAATCTCACCGTTTTTGAGTAAAGTTACAGATGCATCGTGCGTTATATTAAACGCAAGAATCCACATTTTAATTAGGAACTTTTACCAGTTTACCAATCTCAGGGAGATAAAGATACTCAATGTCACTACGTTCAAGAGTGTCGATAGCATCTTCAATAGTTTCAACAAGAGCATCACCACCCAGATTGAAGCTGGTGTTGAACAGAATAGGAACACCACTCAGTTCCTTGAACTCAGAAATCAGTTCGTAGTAAGCAGGGTTCTGTTCCTTGGTGACAGTTTGAATACGGCAGGTGCCATCTTCATGAATGATAGAAGGAACTTTCTCTTCCACACCAGGTTGGCACTCACAGGCATACATCATGTGAGGAGTCTCTTCACGACCAGCAAGATCGAACCACTCATGAACTTCTTCTGCCAGCATAGAACCAGCAAACGGACGGAAGAACTCACGGTGCTTCACGGTATTAACAATGTCCTTACCATCAGGAATAGTGGGATCGAACAGAATAGAACGATTACCCAGAGCACGAGGACCCCCCTCAGAACGACCCTGGAAGATGGTTACAATGTTTCCGTCACGGATTAGTTGGGCAACCTCCTTTGCGTTCGTCTCAGAGGTTTCTAGACCCTCTAGAGCAGCAGCATAGGTAGATGATTCATAGTGGGGACCATAATACACGTCACTCTGACTCATATCAGGGACTTCTTCACCCTCTTGCTCAAGAAGATGAGCATAGACAAACTTAGCACCACCCATCGAAGTACCACCATCGTGAGAGATGGGTTCACAGTAGATATTCAGATCAGGGAACTTCTTCCAATACTTCCAGTTGGCAACACAGTTGAGACCGTAACCACCACAGACAACGATGTTCTTCTCACCAGTGATGTCAACTGCCATCTCGATGAGTTCCATCATGCGGTTCTCAGTTGCTTCCTGAACAGCATAAGCCATATCCTTCTGGATCTGAGTATACTCACCCTTACGATGATCCAGCATGTCCTCAGCAAGGATAGGATACCTTTCAGCATTGACCCTGGCACCATTGGGATAGGTTGGAACAATCACATCACGATTAACCCAACCATCACGAATCAGTTGAGGTAGTTCAGGATTGGGTTTACCATAAGGAGCAAGACCCATGGTTTTACCTGCTTCAATAGAAGGGAAACCACAGTATTCTGTGACTGCCTCATACAGTTTAGTGTGACCAGGATACTCAGTCACATACAGATTTGGGTTCTCGGCATTATCCTCATGAAGAATACCAATAGCATCCTTAGTTCCAAGGTGCTTATAGACTTGATCAAACTGAGTAGGATGACCTGCCTTGTAGATCGTCTCAAACTCATACAGAATATCATTGGTGATGCTAGGTTGAGACAGGAAACTACCAGCACCATCAGCAATGACGCAAGCAGCAGACTTGAAACCAGAGTTGTAGAAACCACAAGCAGCGTGCATTTTGTGGTGAATCATATCAATAGAGTGGACTCGGAACTCAAACTTCTTACGGGCAAGTTTGCGAACGAATCCAGCATACAGATCCTCACCAGTCCAATCAAGTTGAGGACCATGACGGTGAGTGTGGCAAATGACCAGGTGATCAATATGATCAACGTAGTCAAAGACCTTCATCAATCCCATAAGAGGAGAACCATCGTGCTTCATCTTAGTGAGACGTTCTTCCTCAACATAGAAGACGACCTTACCATCTACCAGCAGAGTGGTGCTGGCATTGTGACCACGGGCAATAGCAGCGATAATCATTTTTTAACCTCGGTTTCAATCAGTTCAGCAAATCCTTTCTTACCATTCTTAGATGGTTTATCACTAGGGTTCATAAAGATAGCACTTCCTTCTGCTGGAGCAGGACTAAAGGACTTCATGTCTTTGTTACCTTTAAAGCAAGAAGACTTTGCTGGATCTTCTTGGTCGGGAAGAATAACAACGTCAGTTCTCTTCTTCCAATACTTAGTCATCATCTTCGTCACAGACTCGACAATGACATCTTCAATTTTGCCATTCATAGCCATGATGCCATCGTTATGACGATGGGTTAACTCATCGAAAGTGACACGAATGGGATCGTAAATTCTAGCACCTTCACCCATATCCAGAACCTCAAACTTGGGTTCATTTGGATAAGTAATGTTCTCTTTGCAGGTAGCACCAACAACTACGACTGCTGGTTTTTCAGCAGCATAGGCAAGGTGTTGTCCTACAGAATCACAACCCAAGAATACATCTGCCTCAGCAATAACACCTGCCCAGTCACGAAGAGAAGCACCACGGGGAGATGCTACTGGTTCTGGACACTCTGCTTGGAAGTTGATCTCATGCTCACCCATGTAGATGACCGCATACTTCTTCTGAAGTTTACGGACAATGTTGATCATGTTTTGATACTCAAAACTTCTTCCACCCTCATCAACAATGAAGTTACCTACTGGATTAGATCCACGACCAAAGGGTTGGAAGACAACGACCTTATCTTTACCCGTTACTTGCTTGACTTCTTCAACAGTAAACTTACCATTGATAGATTCATTTCTACTGAGTTTGAGATGAGGTCTAGGAAGATCCCGAATACCTTTGTTGTTGATATTGATATCAAATGCCTGACTCAGATTACACTTCTGATTGTAGTATTCCCAAACACGATAAGGTTCAGTCGTAACAATATCACGCATCTGAATATGGGTTCGGAACAAATCTTTGTGCCAGTGATCATAGACACGAGGATACAGTTCAGGATGTCCCTTGAAGAAGTCAGTGCCTCCCTCACACACAATAATGAAATCGTCTTCTGGATATTCTTCTAGGTGTTTTTCAAAGGCAGGGATGGAGCAGAGAACTCGACCAGCTCCACCATTAAGAAAGAATGCTTTGGATCTTTGTGTCATTTTCAAGCACAATAATGTTTTAATTATACTGACTTATGTAGTCTACGTCAAGGATCGATGTTTAATCCCTGAGGAACAAACATATTCACCTTATCTGCCATTTCCTTTAGATTATCTTCTGTGACAACCAGTGGTGCAAATCCACTTTCATCCATGATGGTAAAGGTATCCACTTTCTTAAAGTTTTCCTCATTGTATCTTGGATCGGGAGGAAGGCCAATCATCCAAGGTCTATCAAGGAAAGGTTCAAATTTCTTTTCCAAATCTCTCAATTGATCACGATAATCCTCAAGAATTTTTACTTTATCTGGATGAAAATCTACAGCGTCAACCTCGATGTATTTTTCAATCTCTCCAATAAGATTGTAATAATAATACAAAAATTCTGGAGTAGTAATGTTTGGTTTCTTCCAGGGATATGGTTTTACAAACTCTTTCTTCTCTGGATCGTATTGAATTTCCCAAATCTCAATAACGTTAGATGGAAGAAGTGGCCAAGAGTGGGCATACATCCAATCTCTTGACTTCTCCCACCTGAAAACCTTGTGCTCTTCATTATACCATTTCTTATCTGTAGGGTGAATCTCTTCCCTACCATCCCAATAGTATTCTTTTTGAAGTGGAATTTCTTCCTGAAGAATATCACACTGAACTAAAGCTGCCAGAAGTAATGGATCTTTCTCAAAAGTTACTTCTACAGGATACTTATCTAATCCAGCATGAATTTCCAGATCTTTCCACTGTTGCTCTTGAAGATCTGGATCTTTCTTATCAGATAAAGGTTGATAAGAATGGTTCCACGCAAGAAGATTAGTATCTCTATTAATGTAGACTGCTACTCTTCTTGGACCTTCATATTCCCAATCTTCTACAAGTCCCTTTGTTCTCTCTTGAGACAAATAGTAGTCGGGCATTTCCAGAGGAAATGTTTCTTTAATCCATTTTGCCATTGAAGAAGAATGTTATAGAACTCAACTCAGTTTTATTTAGACCCTATATTATCAATCGTAGTATACGGTAATCCGAGCAGCACCAGGAGCACCAACGGTTCCACAGCAGCAGGGACCACCACAAACAGAAGCACTCATACCACCCATTCCAGGAACATATCCAGCACTACCAAATCCAAATCCAGGACCACCGAAACCTACAGAACCACCTGCCTTTCTCTGAAGAGCACAGTGACAGCAAACGTTACCGCAGTTCTGCATAACAATATATCCACCACACTTGTTAACCAGACCACCAGGATAGGGGACATAGTGTTGGTTCCAGTGTCTGCAGTAAGAACCACAGAAGTTACCGTAAGCACCAGGCAAACCAGGAGCACCAGTAGCAGAGTTCAGACCAGCACCAGATCCAGAACAACCATAGTACATGGCACAGCATCCGATACATTCTGTACCAAGACCTACAACATCAACACCAGGACCACTGGTGGTTGTAGCAGCACCAACGGTCATGGAGTTGAATCCAGTAATGAAGTGACCATACTGCATCCAGCAGAAAGAACAACCAGGTGTTCCACCCTGGGCACAGAAGTTCTCAAGTCCACAACCAACTGCCCAGGAGTCAGAACCAGCATAACCAGTCATGCCACCGACACCCTGAACAGGACCTCTCTCAGTGGTGATGCCAGGAATGTCACCAGATTGGCAAGCACCGTGAGAGTAAGGTCTTGGGTTGTTGCCGCAGGTAGGACCACCACAGGTTCCACCGTTACATGTTCTAGGAGCCCAATAAAGTGTATATTTCCACTCGGACGTAATACCAGCAGTTACAGATCCTAATCCAGATCTAACTGTCATTCTGGAGTAAGCACCAGCACCACCAGGAATACCGACAGAACAGCAGCAAGCAGTAGCACCACCACCTCCAGCACCCCAGAGTTCAAAGTCAAGTCTGGTAGCACCTTGGGGAGCCTTCCAGCAGCACATAATATAAGCGTTATAATGCTGAGTTTCAATCCAGCAGTTTACACCAGTTCTTCCTCTGGCATCTGTGGTGTTGCCGTCATGACACCTGGTACATTCGATATCAGTACAAGTTTGGCATGGCCAAGCCTGGAAAAAGTAATACGATTCCCCAGGCTTCAGTCTACCTACACCACCAGAATAAATTCCAGTGACCGATGTACTTTGAGTCCCTAATAAAGATCTAAGATTAGACATTCCAGTAACCTTATTTGCTAGTATTTATCAGATAATTACCAATAGTGAACTCTGATGAGACCACCAGTTCCACACTGTCCATTACAGGAAGGACCACCGCAGGCAGTTCCAGAAATACCACCTCTACCAATTGCCGAACCATAACGGCACCAACCAAGATCCTCACCATAAACACATCCAGTATGCTCATGGAAGCAAGCATTACCCATGTTTCTAACAACAGTGTACTTAGTACATCTGGTAAGCAGTCCACCAGGAGAGGGAAGACCGATCTTGGTGAAGCAGTTATTTTCGCAGCAGTCAGATCTAAACCAACCTAACTTACCAGGAACACCCCAGTCAGCACCATAGTAGCAAGCACAATCACAAGTATAAGTTGCTTCGCAGGGGTGGAAAGTGTACATGCCACTGCAAGCCATTGGATAACAGGGACGGTACTGGTTCAAGCAGTTAGTTTCTTGAGCACCCTTAGCACTGTAGTTACCACTGTCATTATCGCAGCAACGACCGCAGTAGAAGGCATAACAGCATGTCTTACCAGGCATACCACCATCAGCACAGAAGTTGGAAAGACCACAACCAGTTACATAGGACTTACATCCTACGTTACCTTTACAGCACTGACCTTCGCAGTTTGGAGGAGCAACGAACAGTTCCCAACACATTCCACCAAAAGTCCCACCCTCGAAAGGAAGTCCAGTAGCAGGATCACATTGAGCACACAAAGTCTTGATAGCATAAGCACCAGCACCACCAGGGTTACCTTGCTGGCAGCAGCAAGCTCTTGCTCCAGATCCACCACCACCCCAGATTTCGAAGGTGACATTT
>Ga0213867_1000794_pt1 | contig 14125 bp, 12 predicted proteins | sample PICome_12_FD_160120 | JGI IMG/M metagenome (GOLD analysis project Ga0213867, IMG submission 160120) | Coastal seawater microbial communities near Pivers Island, North Carolina, United States - PICO540 | ecosystem: Environmental > Aquatic > Marine > Coastal | place: USA: North Carolina... | reverse complement strand
ACGCACTAACGAAATCTCTGGTTTAGAAACACCCACAGCAGTCACAGGGTCTGTGAGTTTTGATGGGAGTGGGGATTATTTGAGTCTTGCAAGTAGCACTGATTTTTCGTTCTCTCATGATTTTACAGTTGAAGCGTGGGCATATCCAACTGATATTACTAGTGATGGGTCTAATTCTAAATATAAAGCTATTTTTTCATTAAATGTAAGTGGGGAATGGAACTCGCAAGGCAATGGTCTTGTATTATCAATTGGAAATTTACACTATGGCGTGGGTTATAACACTGATTATAATAATGGTATTATTCCAATAAACACCTGGACACATCTTGCAGTAACAAGATCAAATGGTGCTATTAGAATTTTTGTTAATGGTATTTTAGATCAAACAATAGATGACAGCAATTCGGATGTTACATTTGCAAATGGAACAGGTAATATACCAGCTGTTGGTTTATTTGATCAACATGTTGGATTCCCAAGATTTTATTTCACAGGTTACATCTCTAACCTAAGAATCCTCAAAGGAACCGCACTCTACACATCAAACTTCACACCACCAGTCCACGAACTACAACCAATAGGAGATACTGTATTACTCTGTTGCAATAACCCAGATTCAGCAGGAGCAGAAGCAACTGGAAAGACGATTACAGTCAATGGAGACGCAGCAGCATCAACAGTCTCTCCAGGACTCACCAGAGACTTTACATATGGGACACAGTTTCAGGGTGTAGCAAAGTTTGATACTCAAGGATATTTTGTTCCACCATCAGGAACTACTGCACAGAGATATCCAAATGATATTGTAAGAGATGGATTAGTTTTATATCTTGATGCAGGAAATTCCAGTTCTTATTCTGGTACTGGAACTACTTGGGTTGATTTGAGTGGTGGAGGAAATCACGGAACACTTGTAAATGGTGTAAGTTATACTGAGGACAATGAAGGTGCTTTGGTTTTTGATGGAGTGGATGATTATATTTCTGGAAATCCACCATACATACCCTCACAATTTGAACCATTAACTTTATCTGCTTGGATATATAATGCTGGACAGTCTGGAAATAGAGGAATTTTGGGTATAGTGAATCTTTCCAGTCAACCAACTGGTTCTTCCAGAATGATTACTATAAGATCTACTGGAGCAACATATCTTTGGGGAAATAGTGCAGATTTTAATCCATCAAATTTTATATCAGAAGTAAATTCCTGGACGTATACAGTATTTACAATTGATTCGGAAAAAAGAGTAACTGCTTATAAAAACGGAATATTTAATGAAGATGGCATAGTATCATCTTTAAGTGATGTAGCAGCAACTTCATATGATGTTGGATCTAGAAGATTATTTGGAGAATATTTTAATGGAAACATATCACAAGTTCAAATATACAACAAAGCACTCACAGCATCAGAAGTCCTCAAAAACTACAACGCACTCAAAGGTCGTTATGGACATTCATAAATACTCATACGACTTATAAGTATAATGGCGGCAATACCACAAGGTGCAATCAGATTTAATACTGACTCCCAGAAGTTAGAGTTTTATGCTCAAGGGGAGTGGTGGAATATGGTGACTGATACTCCTAATCTTGGAACGAGTTCTGATACTACTGCTGGTGCTCGTGGTATTATTGCTGGTGGTTATGTTGCGCCAGCATCTCAAAATACTATAGAGTATATCAATATATCATCAACAGGGAATGCACAAGACTTTGGAGATTTAATTACTGCACAATCATTTAATAGTTCTTGCTCATCTTCAACAAGAGGATTATTTGCTGGAAGTTTTCCATTATCCAATACTATAGAATATGTAACTATTTCCTCAACTGGAAATGCACAAGATTTTGGGGATTTAACCACACCAGTAGAAAGTAATACAGGAACTTCAAATTCTACCAGAGGAATATTTGCTGGAGGAATTTATAACGGACCATTAGGACTACAATCATATAATGCAATTGATTATATAACAATTGCATCAAGTGGAAATGCAAATAATTTTGGTGATTTGATAGATAGATACAGACAAGTAGGTGCTTGTGCATCTTCCACAAGAGGAGTTTTTACAGGTGGAAGATTTCAAGCACCGACAACTTTTGATGTAAATATAATTCAATATATTACAATTGCAACGACAGGAAATGCTCAAGATTTTGGTGATTTAAATAAAAATACTTTGCAACAAGGTGGATGCTCAAATTCAACAAGAGGTTTATTGGGTGGAGGATATGTTAGTCCAACTTATACCAATGATATTGATTATATTATAATAACAACATTAGGAAATGCACAAAATTTTGGAGATTTATCTGCATCAAGATCACCTGCATCTTGTTCATCTTCAACTCGTGGAATATGGGCAGGAGGTACATCTACAAATACAATTGACTATGTAACCATACTAACTCAAGGAAATGCCGTTGATTTTGGCGATTTAACTTTAGCACGACAAGGACTCTCTGCTTGCTCCAACGCTCACGGAGGTTTATAAGAAATGACTGTTTTAAGAGTAGATACAATTGCTGGAACTGGGACAACCTTCGGACCATTACTTGATGGAAACCTTGAGTTTAATAGTCAGAATTATATCGTTCTACCAAAAGGTTCATCAAACCAACAAGGAGTCTTAAGAACCACAGAAGATGTAATTGGTGTTGGTGGAACTTATTATGATAATCTGGTATTAGCAATGCCGTTTAATGAGGCAACTGGATTGCGTGATGTATCATCAAGGAATCGTAATCCTGGTGCTTATGGTAATGTTGCAATTAGCACAGCACAGAGTAAGTATTATGGAAGTTCTGCTTACTTTGATGGGACTGGGGATTATTTGAGTATTGATGTTGGTATTAGTACTGCTACATCAGATTTTGTTTTAGGTCCATCAGGTTCTAACTTTACAATAGAATTTTATCTTTATGCTACTTCAAGTGCAAATAGTTCAATAATATCAACATATTCTAATTGGAATGATGCTGCTAATGGATATTTAAATAGATGGGCGTTAGTATTCCAAACTAATAAAATTAAATGGTTTAATTCTACTGGAAATAGTATTATAGAAGAATCTGCTGCATTATTAAATCAATGGGTACATTATGCAATTTGTAGAAATGGTTCAACCATAACAATGTATAGAAATGGAACTTCAATTGGGTCTCAAACAGCAAACCAGGACTATACATTAACAAATCCATTACTTATTGGTTATATTCCTGGATGGGGATATTATCAAGGTTACTTACAAGACCTCCGTATCTACAAAGGAATCGCAAAATACACAACAAACTTCACACCACCAGAAAGAATTGCAGAGATTGGTGTAGGATTTAAGACTGGAGCACTACGATATAATACTGATAGTAATAAACCAGAACTTTATGATGGAAACCAATGGACCGAATTGCAAATCAGTAATGTTGGTTTAGGAACTGCTGGTGATACTGGTCCTGGTGCTCGTGGTGTTTTTGGTGGTGGGAGAGGTCCAGGAGACACAAGTATAATTGATTATATAAACATTTCATCCACAGGAAACGCACAAGAATTTGGAAATTTATCCAGAGTTATGGGAGCGGGTGGAGCAGTTTCAAATTCTAATCGTGGTTTGTTTGGCGGCGGAACTGATGGTGTCACTGGGGGAGTTAATACAATAGATTACATATCATTTTCTTCCACTGGTAATTCGCAAGATTATGGAGATTTAACTGTAGGAAGAGAAGGTTTATCCTCTTGTGCATCATCTACCAGAGGATTGTTTATTTCTGGAATTGCACCAACGGCAACAAATATAGTTGATTATGTGACTACTGCATCTATAGGAAATGCACAAGACTTTGGTGATTTATTAAATGTAAACTATGAATCTTCTGCGTGTGCATCATCTACTAGAGGAGTTATTGGTGGTGGGTTAGTTGGTGGAGGTGTAATAAACACAATAAGTTTTGTAACTATTTCAACATTAGGAAATGCACAAGATTTTGGAGATTTAACTACATCACATAGAGGTCCAGCATCTTGCTCAAATACAACTCGTGGATTGTTTTCTGGTGGTTATGGACCAGCATCTCAACTTCTCACGACAACTAGCTATATTACAATATCAACTTTAGGAAATTCCGTTAATTTTGGAGAAAGAACAATAGGTAAAAGACTTTCTGTAGCAGTCTCATCATCAACAAGAGGAGCAATTGCTGGTGGTTATCCAGATACAAATGTAATTGATTACTTCACAATAAGCACTCAAAGTAATGCAGTAGATTTTGGAGATTTGACCACAGCAAGGCATTTTGGTAATTCTGCCTGCTCCAACGCTCACGGAGGGTTGTAAAAACCACACCACCATACTATAATAAATAGTCCAGTTATAATTTAAATTGACCTGATATGACTGAAAAAAGTTCTGCTATTACTTCGGTAGATTTGACTCCAGGATCAGAAATTTCTGTCACAACGCTCAAGAGTGACCTTGCACAACTTGCAACTGGTCCTCTGCCGCAGGAATACAAAGGAATGTTGACTCATATTGAGGAAACATTACCTGCAACTAAAGCTGCTTGTGATAACTTCTATAAGTCTCACTCACAGATGATGACTGTGACTTTGGATATCACTGACCTGACACCTATTCGTAGTATCAAACATACTCTTGCTGCGATTGAGAGAACAAAGAGTGCCCTTGCAGAGGCACAAATCAATCGTCGTAAGAATGACATTAAGATTAGAAAGAAACAGCGTGATATTGATGCTGAAAAAGATGATTTAGATCGTGAAGAACTTGAGATTGAGATGATCGAACTCATGAACAACAACATGAACATTGAGAACTCAATGAAAGGTGCCATCCGCAAGATGTCCTTCCTGATGACTCAATATCGTTCTGTTCTGGATCACATTGGCAAAGACCATATCACAGAAGAAGATTATGAGCGTGAAGAGAAGCGTTATCACGTTATGACTGCTCTGAAGCAAGCACTTAACTCTGCACGACCAAGAGGTGGTGTGATTGATGAAGGTAACTCTATCTACCTGTTTGATATTGGCGTCAATGTTTCACACGCACAAGCAGAAATCTTCAACTACCTGAAGATTGAAAATGAACTGATTCAGAATGGACAAGCACCTTCACACGAAATGACCATTGAGTGGTTAGAGAAGTGTGCTGATAAGTTCCAGGATTGTGCAGAACGTTTTGCAGAGAGTCGTGGATTTAAGGTACTTGATGAGAAGTCTCTTGCTTGGCCAGAGAATCCCCCACTACTTGCATCATCAGTAGACGAAGAGTTTGCTAAACTGAAGGCAGCAGAAGAGGAGTGATTCCATGCATCTCGTAATTGGAACCCCTATGTATGGGGGAATGTGTACAAGTGAATATACTCAATCTCTTCTCAATCTTTCAGAAGCAGCAAACAAGTCCAATGTAAAACTCACTACTATCTTTCTTGGTAATGAGTCTCTGATTCAAAGAGGTCGCAATACGATTGCTCATCACTTTATGAGTATTCCTGATGCGACTCATCTTCTCTTTATTGATGCGGATATTAAGTTTCGCGTGGAAGATGTGGTGAAGATGATTAAGGCAGATAAGAGTCTTATTATTGGTCCTGTTCCTCTGAAAGGTTATAACTGGGAAGAGATTCGTAATAGAGCACTTGCTGGTGAAGAGAATATTTCTGATACTGGTGGTGTATTTAATATCAATCATCTTCCTGGTATTGCTATGGAAGATGAAGAAACACCATTTGAGATTGAGCATGGTGGAAATGCATTTATGATGATTCGTCGTGATGTATTTGAAGAACTTTCACCTCATACTGATTATTATACAAATGGTGGCGCATCACTACCTGATGGTATAGAGATTAAAGATTACTTCCGTGTTGAGGTAGATCCAGAAAGAAAGCATCTTCTATCAGAGGATTATTTCTTCTGTCATTCTTATCGTCAGATTGGTGGTAAAGTTTGGTGTGCTCCATGGGTTCGTGCTGGACACTTTGGATCTCATTTGTTTAATGGTCACTATGCTAAAACACATAAATAATTAAAAATAGACGATAAAAATGACTGTTCAACATCCTATTATTACATATAGGCTTCGCAGTAATGGAACTATTCCACCATTTCTATGTAAGCACGAAGGTGCTTTTGCAGGAATGTATGGTGTAAATACCAACAAGCCTGGTTATATTCCTACATGGTTGTCACCTCAAGAGACTAAGTATCTTGGTATGGCATGTGGTCCTGTAGATCCAGATGGTTGTCCTTCTTGTGTTCATGTCATTGAATCCAAGCAAGAACTTCAAGATTATATCACAGAGATTAGCATTGATTGGACAGTTGATTCTGAAGGAGTTACTGCAACTTGGACAGAAACTACAACTGGTTCTTTGGAAGCATGGAATCCACCTTCTTTAGAAACAGAAGATGAAGATTATGTTGCTCCAACTCTTGATGTAACTACAACAGAAAAAACTTTATCTGATGCTCCTGCAGGAACTATTATTGAGCATACTGCAGAGTATGTAACAAAGATTGAAGTTGAGACTTCAAGTTCTGCTGGTACTACAACTTCAGTTCAAGAGTTTGATATTGTTCATCCATATACCAATATTACGATTACTGGAACAACTGAATCTGTTGAGGTTGCAACAACTTCTGGTCCTGGAATAGAAGAGGGCGAAGAAATAACAACTACAACTACAACTACAAAAACTCAAGCAACACATCAAGACATCACAGAAAGTTACAGCGATTCTTTCACAACAACTGATGTTGATGGAGAAGTTACAAAGACAAGAGTAAGAACTTACAGAGAAACAACAAAGGTCAGAAATCCATTTGATCCTATTTCTGCAACTGAGGAACTCTGGACCAAGTACGAAACTGTAAACGGACTCTGATATTTTTTAAATCGTTATGAAAACTTATTATTTTGACTGCGGTTTGCCCAGAAGTGGTTCTACGCTTCTGGGTTCTTTATTGAATCAAAATCTTCAAATACATGCTGGTCCTTTATCACCAGTATTTGAGGTGATGTATTACACAAGAGATAGACTTCAGGGAGAACAAGCACAAGCACATCCGAAACCACAAATCTTTAAGAGTATGGTTGAGAATGTGATTGATACTTATTATAGGGATATTGAAGAACCAGTAGTAGTAGATCGTTGTCGTGCTTGGCCTGCTCATATTGATTTAATCAAAGAATACATTACACCAGATCCAAAGATTATTTGTACTGTTCGTCATCCACTGGAGATTCTTGCATCCTTTATTGACTTGATTAACAATAGTCGTTCAGTATCTTTTATTGATAAAGCACTACTGAATCAGAATATGTTCATCACAAATGATACAAGATGTGAGTTGATGATGAATCCTGGTGGTATTGTATGGGAATCTATGAATGCACTTGCGACTGCATTTCGTCAGAATCAAACTCAACACATTCACTTCATTCAGTATGATGACCTGGTAAGTGACCCAAAGAAAGTAATGCAAGGTATTCATTCGTTCTTAAAAATGAAACCCTATGAGTATGACTTTGAAAATATTGAGAATAAGTATCGTGAGAAAGATACTGATGTTTATGGACTTCCAAAGATGCACGAAGTTCGTAGTAAAATAGAGAAGACTTCACGGCATTACTCAGAAGTGCTGAGTGAGGAAGTGATAAATAAATATAAGAATATGGATTTCTGGAACAGATAATAAATGTCTGAAGCAAGGATTAACCGAATATCTAATGAAAAGGGAGATGGTGGTCCTTCTTTATCAGGCATCACAAACTTTTCTGGTCTAAACTATTTCGTACCACCAAAAGGAACCACAGCAGAGAGACCATCGGATTGTCCTCCTGGTTCCATTCGTTTTAATACAGACTCTGCTCATTTAGAATACTTTGATGGGTTGCAGTGGTTAGAGTTTGAATCAACGAATGATGAGTTGGGTGGCGGAACTGGTTCCAATACTGGATTAGGAACTCGTGGTTTGTTTGGTGGTGGGTATGCTACACCAGCAAAAGTAAACACAATAGACTTTATAACAATATCAACACTTGGAAATGCACAAGATTTTGGAGATTTAACTCAAAATAGCGAATCTCCAACTTCTTGTTCTTCTAGAACTCGTGGAATTTTTGCTGGCGGATATGCTCCAGGAGTATTTTCAAATGTTATAAATTTTATAACTATATCATCAACAGGAAATGCAACTGATTTTGGAGATAGAACTATTGGGGTGAGGGGTCCAACTTCTTGCTCTTCTAATACTCGTGGTTTATTTGCTGGTGGTAATAATCCAACTAATACAAATATAATTGATTATGTAACTATTGCAGAAACGGGAAATGCAATAGATTTTGGAGATTTGTCTTCTATTAATAGCGGACCATCTTCTTGTTCTTCCAGTACTCGTGGATTATTTGCTGGAGGAGGAACACCAAGTTTAATTAATACAATAGATTTTATAACTATATCAACTCTTGGAAATGCTCAAGATTTTGGAGATTTAACTCAAAGTAGAGGAACTTCATCTTGTTCTTCAAGCACTCGTGGATTATTTGGTGGTGGAAATAATCCATCTTCAGTAAATACAATAGATTTTATAACAATCGCATCATTAGGAAATGCACAAGACTTTGGAGACTTAACTCAAGCAAGGTCTGGTTCATCTTGTTCATCTAGTCTTCGTGGTGTTTTTGGTGGAGGACTGCTTACATCTCCATTTGCAAACTTAAATATAATTGATTATGTGACCATATCAACTACAGGAAACGCATCTGATTTTGGTGATTTGAGTCAAACACGAAGGGGCGTCTCTGCCTGCTCCAACGGTCACGGAGGTCTATAATGTCTGAATTTAAGTCATCAAACTTTAGAAACGAAGATGGAAGTGCAGCACCAGATATTGTTGGTGTAACGACATTCACTTCACCTTATTACTTTGTTCCACCATCAGGCACCACAGCAGAGAGACCTTCTGGTGATGGATTAGCACCAGGTATGTTGAGGTTTAATACTGATATTGGAAGACTGGAAGTATGGAGAAACGACCATTGGGCTACGATACTTGGTGAGCAAAGTTCTCCTCTTGGTGGGCGTGGTTTGTTTGGTGGCGGTGGTGGGTTTGCTTCTCCAACCACACCAAACACTGCTAGAATTGATTATATTACAATTGCAACAACAGGAAATGGAATTGATTTTGGAGATTTAACTCAAGCAAGATCTACATATCAAGGTAGAGCATCAAGCAGAACTAGAGGAATATGGGGAGGTGGATACACTAGTTCTCCACTCACACCAACTGGACCCAGTAATATAATTGATTATGTAGAAATTCCAACATTGGGAGATGCAGTTGATTTTGGAGATTTAAGTGGTTCTAGATTTGGAGTTGGTGGACATTCAGATTCAACTCGTGGATTATTTGGTGGAGGATCTCCTCCCGATACATCTACAATTGATAAAATTACTATTTCATCAACAGGAGATGCAACAAGTTTTGGAAATTTATCTCTTGCTAGAAGAATTATGGGATGTTGTGGTTCACCAACTAGAGCAGTTTGGGGTGGCGGACAAACAGGATCCAATAGAAATGAAATAGATTATGTAACAATTCAATCAGAAGGTACCGCACAAGACTTTGGAGATTTGAGGGGAACATATAGACAACTTTCTGCACTTTCAAGTACAACTAGAGGAATATTTACCAGTATAGGAAATCCTGGATATACCAATATTATTGAGTATATAACTATATCTACAACAGGAGATGCACAAGAATTTGGTGATTTATCTGTGCAAGTAGTAAGCACTCAAGCAGGAACAACTTCAAATTCAACTAGAGGGATTATTGCTGGTGGAGGTACTCCTGCAGGTTCAACTAATATAATTCAGTTTATCACAATTGCATCAACAGGAAATACTCAAGATTTTGGCGATTTAACACAGACAAAATATAGTGTAGCTGCCTGCTCCAACGCTCACGGAGGTTTATAAGAAATGTCTAGACTTAACATCAACAGATTAACCAACGAGAACGAGGACGGGTCACCAAAGATTACTGGTATTACTACCTTTTCTTCTAATGCATTTTTAGAAGCACCAAAAGGAAGCACAGCACAAAGACCAGAGAATGTTGCTCCTGGTATGATACGCTTTAATACTGATAGTGGTCACTTGGAGTATTATACTGGTGAGTTCTGGGATGAAGTTCTTGTTGCTAATAATACTTTAGATGGTGGTAATCGTGGTGTAATTGGTGCTAGAGCAACTCCTGCATTTATAAACAATATTGATTATTTTACAATTTCAACTTCTGGGAATGCTCAAGATTTTGGTGATATGTCCACAGCAAGATATTTGTATGGTTCTTTTGCTTCATCAACACGAGGAGTATTTACTGGTGGTAATGGACAAGCAAGTAGAATTGAATCAATAACATTTGCATCTACAGGAAATGCTATTGTTGATTCAGGAACATTAGTCGCAGGAAGATATTTAACAACTGGTTGTTCAAATTCAATTAGAGGTTTAACTGCTGGAGGATTTCCTGGTGCTGCAGCACTTTCATCAATAGAATCAACGACAATTTCATCTTTAGGAAATGCAGTATTTTTTGGAGATCTAAATGAACCATTGAGACAACCAACATCATACGCATCTTCAACTCGTGGACTATTTGCAGGTGGATATAATCCATCTGGACCAACTACCGTCAATACTATTCAATATGTAACAATATCAACAACTGGAAACGCACAAGATTTTGGTGACTTAACGAGAGTTTCTAACTCAGGTAGTGCCGTTGGGAGTTCAACAAGAGCAGTGTTTGGTTCATTTGGTGGTCCTACAACAAACACAATTGATTTTATAACTATAGCATCAACAGGAGATGCTCAAGATTTTGGAGATATGATTGGAAGTGGACTTACTGTTGGTGGATCATTTTCATCAGTAACTAGGGGGTGTTTTGCTGGAGGATTGCCAGGAAATTCTAATCTTGTTCAATCAATTCAAATTTCAACAACAGGAGATGCAGTTGATTTTGGAGATTTATCAACTGGTGGTCACGGCGGGCACGGATGCTCCAACGGTCACGGAGGACTCTAAATAGTACTATGGAGACTAAACAATAATGTCTGTAAAAGCAGGAGCACTACGATTTAATACTGACTCACTGAAGATGGAGTTGTTTGACGGCAATCAGTGGGTAGAGATTGTTGCGACTTCTCCTGAAGCACAGACTGGTGGTGCTCGTGGTGTTTTTATGGGAGGCGCACAAAATCCCAATGGTGCATCTACTAATGTAATTGATTACATAACTATTTCAACCACTGGTAATGCTCTTGATTTTGGAGATTTATTATCCGCTAAAAGATCTGGTAGTTCTTGTGCAAGTAGAACCAGAGGTATTCGTGCAGGTAATACTAATACAGGTGATGCAAATGTTATAGAATACATAACAATTTCTTCTACAGGAGATTCGTTAGATTTTGGGGATTTACTTTTTACTTTTGCAGCACCTACCTCAGTATCAAATCAAAGCAGGGGAGTTTTTGCTGGAGGATCTAATGTATCTGCCCCCGCATCAAGTAATGTAATTCAATATATAACAATTGCTTCAACGGGAGATGCAAAAGATTTTGGGGATTTATCAGTAGCAAAAGAAAATATGGGGTCTTTTGCATCTTCAACCAGAGGATTATTTGCTGGAAGTTCAGCACCTGGATTTTCAAATGTAATTGAATTTATTACAATTTCAACTCTTGGAAATTCTTCTGATTTTGGTGATTTACTTTATGGGAAAGAATTACCTGGAGGATTATCAAATTCGGTTCGCGGTATATGGGGTGGGGGAGAGGGAATATCTACGGATATTCAGTATGTAACTATCGCAAGTTTAGGTAATGCTTTAGATTTTGGAGATTTAACTTTTGCAAGACGACAAACTTTAGGATGCTCAAGTTCAACTCGTGGTGTGTTTGCTGGCGGACAAAATCCATCTCCAGCACCAACTTGGTTTAATTCTATTGATTATATAACAATAATGAGCACAGGAAATGCAATTGACTTTGGTGATATGACCATTGGTAAAGCAGGTGTTGGGGCACTCTCCAACGCTCACGGAGGTTTATAAGAAATGTCTGAATTTAGAATAGACCAAATCACAAATCAGTCAGGGTCACGAGGACCAGACATTGCAGGTATTACAACCTTCTCTGCGACTTCTGGGATGCTTATGCCGAGTGGTGATACTTTTAGAAGGAATAATTTTAATGAACAAATTTCTCTTGATGGTTTATTTTTATTCTATGATGTTTCATATCAAGAATCTTATACAGAAGGTTCAAATACTATTAGAGATTTAACTGGATTATCTCCAGATGGTATTATTAATGGTAATCCAGCATATTCTAATACTTATGGTGGAGAACTATCATTAGATGGTACTGACGATTGGATACAAGTTTATACAACAAGTCAAGCAAATACACTAATCAATACAAATAATGGAACTATTGAAGTTTGGTATAGTGTAGAAAATACTACTGGATTTGTGTTTCAATATTTTTCTGCTAATAATGATAGACTTTATTATGATGCGGCAGGTTCTTCTTTTGCTATTGGTAATAATGGTAAAGATCCAACATTTGATTTTGAAGCTAATAAATTATATTGCTTTCAAGCATCTTGGGATGGTTCTTATGTTAAAACTTATTTGAATGGCGTAAAACTTAGAGAAGATACAAATTGGTTCACCAATCCAGGATTTACATTTGGTGGAACTGAAAAATATTATATTGGGAGAGGTTGGAATTCAAATCCTTTAAAAATGACTGGAAAATTTTATAGACATTTAATTTATAATAGAACATTAAGTGAAGAAGAAGTCCTCCAAAATTATAATGCCGTAAAAGGGAGGTATGGATTATGAGTATCACACCAGGAGCAATCAGATTCAACACAGACTCTATGAAGTTAGAGTATTATCGTGGTGGTCCTGTAGGATTTGGAACCACTACAACGACTGGTGAATGGGTTCAGATCACAACAGACTCACCAGACATTCAGACTGGTGGTGCTCGTGGTGTTTTTGGTGGTGGTTATGCATCTCCATCAAATAAAACAGAAATTGATTACATTACAATTTCAACAACAGGAAATGCAATCAGTTTTGGTGATTTAAATACTGGTGGTTCTTTTAGAACTGGTGCTTCATCTTCAACAAGAGGAATATTCTTCAACGCACAAAATACTACTGGAATAGAATACATTACAATTTCATCAACTGGGGATGGAATATCTTTTGGTAGTGCAACAAATGATTACAATCAATGTGCATCTTGCTCTAATCAAACCAGAGGGTTAAGAGTAGGTGGTAGTGATGCTGGAGTTACTTATTCAAATATTTACTATGTTACTATTGCATCTACAGGAACATATGGATCATTTGGTAATTTAAGTCCAACTGGAAGATTATCATTTTCTGGAGTTTCTTCCCCAGTTCGTGGAGTTTTTGCTGGTGGTAGGAATTCTCCAAATTTTACATCGGGAAGTAATATTATTGATTTCGTTACTTTATCAACTTTAGGAAACTCTGCAGATTTTGGCGACTTAACATATTCGGTATATTATACATCTGCTGCTGGTAATAGCGTTAAAGGTGTGTTTGCTGGTGGAACTGATGGGACTAACAGCAAAGATACTATGAATTACATTACCATATCAACTTTAGGAAATGCGGTTGATTTTGGTAATCTTTCAGTAGCATCTACTGGAATACAATGCGGTAATGCTTCATCTCCAACAAGAGGCATATTTTCTGGAGTTGGACCAAATAGAAATATTGAATATATTACATTTTCTTCTCTTGGTGATACAATTGATTTTGGAGATTTAACTTTAAATAGATCATCTGCGGGTGCTGTATCCAACGGACACGGCGGACTCGGATAAATACTCATAAAACACTATGTCTGAAATAAGAGTCAACAATATAACAAACAGAGACGGAACTGCAGGACCATCAATTGCTGGTATTCCTGTTGTTGATTCTAATTCACATTTCGTTGTACCTACTGGAAGAACTGGACAACGCTATGCTGATGGTGGTG
>Ga0213867_1000792_pt1 | contig 14142 bp, 11 predicted proteins | sample PICome_12_FD_160120 | JGI IMG/M metagenome (GOLD analysis project Ga0213867, IMG submission 160120) | Coastal seawater microbial communities near Pivers Island, North Carolina, United States - PICO540 | ecosystem: Environmental > Aquatic > Marine > Coastal | place: USA: North Carolina... | reverse complement strand
CCACTAGATCTACTTACAATTCAGCAGTTAGCGTGTACGTTAGAAAAGCAACCTGACCATAAAAAAGCCCGTCAACAGACGGGCTTTGGTAATACGATTGCCGTAGACTTACTCAGTGTCAATTCCCCGGCTGACAGTTCCCGCCGGCGTCATAATCGTCGGATTCTGGAAGAGTGAATTTGCGTTCACACTACGATAGTTTTGACGCGCAGGTGAGCCCCCGGGACTTACCAGATTTGCCGTCACAAAAATAAGTAGGTTACGCTTCTGGCGTGTCTCCCCCTCCGAACGAAATAAGCGTCCCACTCCTGGAATATCCCCTAAAATGGGGACCCGGTCGTTCACGGTCCGCACCTCATCACGGGTTAAGCCCCCCATCACGACCGTTGCCCCATCGAATACCGTCACCTCAGTCGTGATCTCACGCGTTGAGAAAATCGGCTGATAAAACCCCGCTGGCACCGTTACTGTGGTTTCTTCAGCAAGCGCGATACTTGGGCCACCAAACTCGACAAAACCCTCAAATTCAGTTACCCGTGGCTCCAAAATAAGACTGATGGTATCGTCATTCTCAACATTGGGTGTCACGGAAAGCTCCACTCCCACATTGCGTTTGGTGAAATCCTGCGGAGTCCCTGCTGTGATTGAGATAGCAGTACCTCCATCACCAGCAGATACCGTTGATTCAATATCCCCGTAAGACTCGGGATAAAGCATCTCTTGCGCCACCACAATATTGGCCCGCTTCCCAGAAAGTACGGTCACCTTGGGAGCACTCATTAAATCGCTTCCCGTTTTGCGCGATAGAGCGCGAATCGCTAAATCGAGATCGTAAGGACCTGCAATCCCGAGGTTATTTGTAAAAAGATTGGTTGCAGTTTGAGCTAGGTCGATCGAGCCTGCGATTACTGGAGCGCCCACGGTAAATTCGTTATTAGTAGCGGGGTTGTTTACTGTTTGTGTGGTTGTACCACCACCAGCGGGTGCAATGACTGTAGAAATATTTTCTGCAGCTTGTGAGATTGTAATATTACTATCCACCCCACTCCCGCCAAAAGCGTTGTTTATAGAGCGATTCTGATTTGTAAACACAGCACTACCATTCTTGGTCACCGACCAATCAAAGCCAAGTTCATCCAAATCGTTTTGAGCCACTTCTAAAAACTTGGACTCAATTTCCACCTGCTTGACCTCGTTATAATTACGCAAAATAACCCGCATGCGCTCTAGATTGCGGCGCGTTTGCGTCACAATTAGCTGTTCACCATCGAAGGCTAAGCTGGCACCCGCCATCTCAAAATTAACCCCTGCGCGCTGAAAAAATCCCTGCAAGGCTTCGACCTCCTTATCGCCGGAGCCACCGCCAGCAGCGGGTGCCGATGTGTCGGGCGCTGCGAAAGGATCAAAGTCGGCACCGCCACCGCCGCCCCCAACTTCACGAAAGCCAGTCAAGCGAATCACAGTCGCACGTGAAATAGGAAAAAACTCGGTCACCGTCGTGGAGACACCACCTGGACTGTCACTGGGTGAAACGGTCACCGCGTCAGAACCAATGTCGTAGGAGAAACTGACTTGTTGGGTCACAAACTGTAAGATCCGATCCAATGTCAGATTGCGTAAACTGATATTCACCTGAGGATTTTTTTGATCCGCTCCAAATAGAGGCACAATGTTCACACCAATACGTTCGGGATCATACTCAGCAGACAACTCGGACAGGCTCTCAATCACCCGCGTTAACTCCATACCTGAAAAGTTGACTTGAGGGATCACAATACTGTTCATCTTACGCTGGATGCTGTTGTCAACCTCCTCGACATTCTTGATGTCGGCATCCACTTCAAATACCTTGGGCCGCTCCCAACTTTGATCCACTTCAGAAAGCATCTGAGCCCGCGTTTTGTACAGATTTTGTTTTTGGACATCGCCGACAATTTCTGCGATCCGCAGTTGGAACAATTTTGCCTCCGCATCGTTAGGATCGCGCGCTTCGACCTCTTTAAAGCTAGCGGCCGCACCCGCATAATCTCCATTTAAAAATTGCGCCCGACCCCGTGCCGTCAAGTCGCGGATAATTTTTCGCTGTGCCAAGTAGTCCTCACTAATGGCCAGTATGTTTTGCTCTGACGGATCCGACAGGGCAGCATCAATCTTTTTGAGCAAGCGAACGACGGCTCGAGAACCCTGTCCACTCAGCAAATAACCCTCAAGAACTTTTTCTGCCCCCAACAAATCACCCGCTTCGACTAAAGCTTGGGCTGCGTTCAGGGCTTGTTCTTCTTCAGAAAGTTCAATAGCTTCGACAGGAGCATTCGATGCTTCAGGTTTCGGCACTTCGACCTCTGCTTCCGCCGGCGCTACAGCAGCATCGCTTTCTGGCGTTGCATTGTCTACATTCGCATTCGCGAGTTGCTCGTTAATAGAATTTAGCAAAAGCTGCACATTGCTATCATTCGGTGCCATCGCATACAAACGCTCAGCTTGAGTCTTCGCCAAAGCATAGTCTCCCGCATCACGAGCGCGCAGCGCATCCGACATCAATCGGATCTTGTCACTGGCACTTTGCCCGTGCAGTGCGGCCGGGATGTAAAGACTTAGACTACTAACAGCAAGCGCAGTTAGCATGGTACGGTTTAGGGCTTTTATAAGGGGGGCTTTATTCATATTTCTAGTCGTTAAATGATCTTTTTAAATTGAGGCATTAATTGAATAATGAGTCGAGTGTTGAACTGGCATTCGCAGCAGAACCATTCTCAACAGCGTTTACATCTGCTCCCGAAGTCTCTGAAGAATCTGCATTTAAACTACGTGTTTCGGCATCTGACTTGTCCGTGGCAAACTTGTGGACAGAGACGGTGACTTGCTCAAAATCTACAGACTCGAGCCGATACTGAGCATCCGCGATCTCGAACTCCTCACCCACCCGACTTAACTGAATTGTCTGCTCAGCGTTGGATTCCGCTCGCAACTCAGCCACAAAGTCCTTCAAAAATAGCCGCTCGTCGTTTTTAAGCGTTACAATCTTACCCGAACGCAGATCTTTGATCTGTGCAAATACCTCTTTGTAAGGATTGCCATTAGCATCTCGTAACCGCTTAATATTAAATTCAATGACTTCGATCTCAGCAGCCGATTCCAAACGCCCGACACGGGTACGAAGGCTGCGATCAGTTTCCTCATTATACAGCAGTAGAAGACTTTTACTCGCGTCCATTGGATCCTCCTCAATGTAGCCCTCTAGCTGAATGCGATAAGGAATTTTTTCAAGACGAGAAAGCGTGACCCCAAATGGGACAGGCTCATAAATTTTCCAGCCCTCGTTAACGAATTGACCATTTTCATCCAAGTAAATCTTAGGCGGTGTAAATACATCGTATGTCCAACCAGTCGACTGTTCCTCGGGTGCTGACCAATTAACAGTACTAGGCGCATTAACTTCAGTTTTCAGCGAAGTATACGGGATACTTTGCTGTGATTGGCTTATATTCAACACTGCGCGACCACCCGTTGCCATGTAAATATAAAAGCCAGCGGTCAGTGATAGACATGCTGCAAGCAAAAGTAGTTTATCGTAAATGTTCCTCATCTAAAAACTAGCGGTCAAAATTGGCAATCTCTACGTTGGGAGCGATCTGAATGTATTCCAGTATCAAAGTAAAATTGGATGCATTTTCGGAAATGATCGGCTTCTGTTCAGCCTTGACAGCTGAGGGTTTTTCAGATGTCGCGGCAGCTCCGAAGCTTCCAAATAGATCCTCTAGACTCGTTGACTTTGGTTTCGCCTTAGATTTTTTAAGAGTCTGATCTTTGCGACTGACCTGAATTGAGCGCACGAGTATGGGTATTTCAAACTCAGCAAGTTTGTTTAAAAACTTGCGCAAACTAGTGGTATAGCCGCGGAATTCAACCTTGAGCGGAATCGTTTGAATCATACCCTCCACAGCTGCGGAGGCGACTTTAGGCATTTTAAAACCTCCCAATTTCTTGGTATCCATCGGAGATTCCCCCTGATATATCCGTCTGTCTACAGATACAATCTCCAGTGGATCCGATGCCAACAACTGTCGCATGACATAGCTCAGAACTTGACGCTGTTGATCAAGCAGTGGAATCACCTTTGGCAGCTCCGGTACGCTTGCCTGCTCGGCATACGCTTCAAAGCCAAAAGATAAGTCCTGAGCGATCGAAACTGGCGCCGGTTCGCCATCAGCGTTGACGTGATTTTTAGCGCGATAAGTAAACTCTGAAATGTACTCTTGAATACTGGCCATCACTTGCACCCCGTTCGTTGAGCCAACGATGGCAGTATCGCCATAAAGACTTTCTGCCAAATGCCGATAAGCCTGATCCAGTTGCTCCACGTTTGCACTGGCTGCTTCAACATTCGCAGCTGTGAGTGAAGGTTGCTGTGCCAGCAAGCTAACCAGCCTCCGTTGCTGCTGCGTGCTCGCTTTTTCCGCGCGCTTAAGCTGAGTGAATTCAGCAAATGCCAAATAGACAGCCACACCGGCTGACAGCAGGGAAATGACGCAAACTAAGGTAAAAATTGGATTTCGTTTTAACAGAGCCATCTTTAGAGTATGGAATCCTTATCCACAATTAAATTGAGACGGAATGGGAGTACATTTAAACCTGCACGCAAACTCGTCCAGGTAATCACAGGAGATTTGGCTGAGGCCACAAATTTGGATTGAGTAAAGCTTGACTGCAGGCTATTGATACGTTCCGAAAGCACCTTTTGATTGACCCGCTTAGCACCTACACTTTCGCGCACCAACATTTTACCACGCAAAACAAGCTCATAATTTTCGTTATCCTGATCCACGCTATCGGTGCGCACAATTCTCAAGTGGTCCAACCAGACATCCTCAATTGAATTGAGGCCTGCTTGTAAATCCGCAATTAGTTGAATCCAGTTATACTTAGAGCCCACAACATGCTGCACATCTTGCAGCGCTTTTTGGTAGACGGCGGCTGTAGCGGTCGACGCCTCTATCTGAGCTTGAGCATCCAGCAATGGCGCGATCTGTGACTGCAAGGCAGTTTTCGCATCGACTGCAGACTCTGCGGCAGCTTTAAAACCCATGTAAGCTGGCCATGGTGCTGCAGCAAACATCAAACTAGCGACTAGCAACCAAGGCTTTTTCCCAACGAATGCGAGTTGCTTCTGTTCCATCTCTGGCAAAAGATTCACCGCAGCTCGGCCTTGCTGTTGACTCAAGACTTCCCCGACAACCTCACTCAAACCAAGGGTGGATACATCGATTTGAACATTGGAGCCCCATCCAACGAGCGCCGAAGTATCCAAACGCTCAACATTCAGTTTTTGACGCTGACCAAGCTCGACACGGAGCTGCTCGATCAAAGCGCCGCCCCCCGTTAAATATATTTTAGTTGGAGCGGCAACGCCAAGTTGACGTCTAAAGTTAAGGATTGATCGGGTCAACTCCTGGTTGAGCCGACGCATAAAACCTTGAGCACAGTCGATCAACTGCTTTTGTCCTGGATCCTCAGAATCGAAGTTCTCAGTGCCATCAAAAAAGCGCAATTTAACCTGCTCCGCTTGCTCGAAGGACTGACCAATTTTATCCGCAATACTTTGTGTTAGGAAGTTGCCACCTAGACTGATATTTCTGAGTGCACAACGATCATCGGCTAGATAGGTCAAATTGGTTGAAGTGGCCCCGATATTAATCAATAAAACAGGCTCGCCGCTCGCACCTGCACTCGCAGCCAATGCGCTTTGATCCAAAACAGAAGCGGCGCGTACGGATTCAATCTTTAAGGAAGTTCCTTTGAAGGCTTGTAGAACTGCTGTAATCAGTTGCTTTTTACAGGCCAAAAATAGGGCCTCCGTTTCAATGCCGTCATCAAAGATTTCTTGGCTGCCCCATTCCAATTCATGCAGCTGGTAGGGTAGCTTTTGCTGGGCCTCGAAAGCAATCACTTGAGCCCGCTTACTCGCTTCAACATGCGCAATCTTGAGCGCCTTGGATAATACATAGTGCCCCGGGATAATCACGCTTGCACGGCCAGAGAACTTTTGAGTAGCTGTCACCGCCTGTATCGCGCTACCCAGGGCTTGCAGCCATGCAGCTTCATCGCTTGGCTCATAATCGAGCGCCTGCACATGATAATTTTCAATTGTCGCTTGATGAGCGTTGTAGACGACCGATGCGAAACTCACGCAACTCGATCCGCAATTGATGATAACTTTGTTTCGTTTACCCATAAGGAAAATTCGAGCAGGCAGGCTGGAAACTATTCGTTAGATTCAGGATCCAACCTTAAGTAAAGCGGTTGTTTTTGCACCCGTGATTTGTAAGCACCGGGAGCAAAATAACTAGGCATCAAAAGCCCTTTTGTACTTGCACTCATTTCTTTTGCTTTGGCTAAGAAAGAATTGAGTATTTGTAAACTCTTAATACTATCACTGATAGCATAACTGCCCTGTTTGGGCGGCAGCTCATTTCCAGCCATGTCCAACGCCACGTAATAGAATGCTGGTTTTGCTTGGGAGATTCGATCACGCTCCACTATCATACCCGGCAAATAGAAATAGACATTGTATTTTTCTTTGGCTTCAGCCAAAGCTATTTTGACTTCAGAGCTGTAATAGTCGTACTGTCGCTTAGCGGCGTCGATTTCATAGGCTAGATACACTTTAACGCCGACGTTGGCAAAGAAATCTTTATCGCGTGCATCTGGTAGCGTATTGTCACCAAAATCTAACTCGACCTCCATTTGAATCCAGTCGTCTTTGGTTGTGTTAAAATCAACTTTGGAAACTTCTAACGGTGATTTGGCAGCGAGTTGGGCGGCCCCAATCATAACGATGAGTGCGAATAGTTTGAGTAACATATGGGGTATAATCTATATAGTAACAAGTAGTACAGATACCACTGTTTAGCGGCGCTTCTAATATAAGCAATATTTTTTTATTAATATCGCACAGCCTATTCGTTATAGATATAATCCTGCTATTATGGAGCCAGCCGTCACGCATCCCTTCAAAATTAGTACCCTAATCTTCGTCACCAATCAGCGATCTGAATGCTTGCTGATTCAACGCAGAAAATCTCCCAACAAAGGCTGTTGGAGCCCAATAGGAGGTAAGCTCGAAATGTCCATCGGTGAATCCCCCTATGAGTGCGCACGGCGCGAAACAAAAGAGGAAATCGATCTGGAATTACTGGATTCAGATCTGCACTGTTTTGGATACATTTCAGAAAAAAGTTTTGAAGATAGTGGCCATTGGCTAATGTTCCTATTCAAATGTAAACCCACAATTCAACAGCTGCCCACAGCCATCAGCGAGGGGAGCTTTGGCTTTTTTTCGCGTTCAGAGATTGATCAATTGAAAATTCCAGCGAGCGATCGGAAACTGGTCTGGCCCTACTATGACCAATACTCAGATGGCTTTGTGGGGCTACGTGCAAACTGTAGCTCCACAAATAAACTAGAAATTATTGAAGAGCTCAAGATCGACGGCAGCTAAGTCCCCTTTCTGTAGGGCTCAATCTTTTTGAAGTGCCCCAGCTAGTACAGAGTAGACACGCCAGCCTTCTTTCACATCTGGCAGCTCGGTTCCCGTCGCAATTAACTGTAGCCGATGGGGGCAAGCAGCCCAAAAATTTTTGCGTCTTTCCCGATCCAACTCGCCCAGCACATCATCGGCTAAAAGCACTGGCTGACAAGCCATGACTTCTTGGTAATAATCGCACTGAGCCATGCGAAGCGCAATACACAAAGCACGTTGCTGACCATCGGAAGCAAATTCACGCGCATTCGCAGCGGCCAACTGAAACTTAAAATCGTCGCGATGAGGCCCTCGACTGGTAGAGCCTATGGCAAAATCACGCTGGCGACTCGCTTGCAAAAGCTCTAAGTAAGCTCCCACTGTCTGCACCTCCCCACAATTTGCATGATACATTAGATTCGGAATTTCATCCATGCCGGCAATTTTTATATAGGCCGCTTTCAACTTTTCAGCCATCAGAGATAGTGCGGCTGTACGCAATGCATTTAACTTGATCGCCAGCGGTGCAATTTCCAGCTCGAAAGCATCCAAAACAGCCCCATCCGAATGCTGCTTTAACAAGCGATTACGATTGGCGACAGCTTTATGGTAACCTTGCAAAACCGAATAGTACTCAGAATTGCCTGCTGAAAAGATCAAATCAAAGCAACGGCGACGCTCAGCGGGCGCCCCACGGAGTAAGTTTAAATCGTCAGAACTCATGATCACCACCGGAAAGCGGCCAATAAAATCCGCCATTTTGGTCACCTTTTGTTCGTCGACTTGCACATAACGCCCCTTTTTCGCGCCTCGAATGATCAGCCGGGTAGATCCAAAATGCTCATGTTCCACTTCGGCAAACAAGTTAAACTGGGCGTGCCCTTTACGAGGCAAACAATCCAATGCCTGTGTACGGAAAGAGCGCAAGGCTGAGACCATCCCCAAAGCCTCGAGCAAATTGGACTTCCCTTGTCCATTGGATCCAAGAAAAAAAACCCGATCTGACTGCAAATCGAGCTCCATAAAAGGAATATTGCGAAAATCTTGTAGGCGAAGCTTTTGAAAGCGCATGGCCAGATTCATTTACAGACGGAGCACTGAACTCAAGGAGTGGTCCGCTTGTTCTTGTAATTCAGTATAGACTGCGGCTAATGCTGCCAGCAGGGCACGCCAATCCTGCGCAGAAGTCTGCCAACCGCTACTAAAGCGCAGCATGCGATCGCGCTGAGCCGAAGAGTATCCCATATGTTCTAACACCGAATAGCCCGCGTGCCCAAGCGACGAACCCGAGCAAGCAGCACCCGTGCCGCAGATCCACTCCCGTCGCTCCAAGGCGCGCACCCAACGCACACTGGCATGGTCCGGCATAATGACACAGCGTGTATTCCATAAATCTTTGGCAGTTCCACCGACGACTTGGATGCCGGGTACAGCCGCTTGCCACTCAGCCAAACTAGGCTGCTCAACAAGGGCCGCGGCTGCCAGCGCGGCATTTGCATGCTCTAAGGCCGCGACCATTGCTATAATCGCGGGCACATCCTCGGTGCCTGCACGCCGCCCGCCTTCTTGTAGACCGCCACGAATGGATGCGTGAAAATCGACTGCGCTGGGCAATACAAGGAAACCAACCCCCTTGGGACCGCCAAATTTATGCGCAGATGCCGTCACAAAATCACAATCTCCCAGACCCGCTAAGGGCATTTTACCCACCCACTGCGCAGCATCACAATGATACAGGCAGCCAAATTCTCGGCAATCCTGCGCAATCTGTCGCCAAGGATTGACGATACCAGTCTCGTTATTGGCCGCCATAACAGAGACGGCCGCCAACTTACCAGCAATTAGTTGCTTACGCAGCGCTGTGCGATCCACTCGCCCCGCGTGATCCAATGCCAAAAGTATAACACGCCCGGGGAAGAAAAGCTCCGCTGCCGCCTGTAAACTCGCATGTTCTGTCGGACTGATGCCCACACAGCTTCCCGCTGGCAAGGTCGCCGCGAGGTGTCCAAAAATCGCATGATTCCCCTCGGAGGCACCCGAATTAAATACAATGCGCTCAGCATCAATCGCCATCAAATCAGCTAAGCGACCGCGGGCGGCATTCAGCCGCGCATGCACAGCTGCCGCCTGCCTGTAGGGACTAGATGGATTCATCCAGGCCTGCTCCTGTGCCAGCAACCAAGCTTGCTGAGCACAATGAAATAAGGGGGTCGTGGCATTATGATCAAAGTAAAACATCGCCATTGTACAGCATCGCGGATGATTAGGGGATGCGCAATTGTTGTCCGATTTTCAGCGCATTCGCCGTCTTCAAACGATCACGATTGGCCTGATAAATATCCATATAGCGTGACGGTGTCCCATAATAGCGTTGGCTAATCGTGCTCAAAGTGTCGCCCGATTGAACCGTATGCGTTTGTGGCCCATTTAATGGATTTTGACTGGCCGCTTGCCGAGCTGGCGATAACGTACTTGAGCTGGCCGTTGTTGTGGCTGTGCCAGCAACAGATTTCAGCGCGGTTAAACCTTGTTGTGCACGCGCCAAATCCTGTTTGAGGGAGGCATTCTCTTTTTTGAGATGCTCAATCAAATCCATCAAATCAATCCGATCCAATCCCCCTTGGTAGGGCTCCGCTGGCAGTTGTCGCACAAATTCTTTTTGTGCAGTTTCAATCAATTGACTCACCTGCTTGGCTTGTGCAGAATTTGGATTTAATTGCAAAAAACGGTCGAAATGATAAATGGCTCGTACGGGATCTTTAAGCGATTGCAGATAAATATTTCCTGCTTCCAAGTGGGACTCGGCGGCATCTAACCTAGCATCGATAACCCGCATAAAGGCGCTAAGCGCCTCCTCTACCCGGCCTTGAGCCTTATAGCTCTGTGCGAGTTGGTATTGCTTTTCATCTATTTCCCGCACGGTATCCCCCACTTGTGGATTGCACGCAACTACACATAAAATGAGCCAAAAAAGTAAGCAAGTTTTCGCTAAAAAATACCGCATCAGGCCGCCATCAATAAAGCCAGTTTTCGTGAAGTCAACTCAGCATGGCCATTGTCAGGATGTTCAAAGTGATACCAAGCAACAGGGGCTGACCGCGAAAAGTCACTAGTACTAGCCAGCATAGCGGCGGTCCATCGCAAAGCGCCCGCCGCCGCCTATCACCAGACTCAGGCTAGCCAGCAAAAGCATCAGCGGAAACTCCATACCACCATTTTGAGCAAAAAATGCGTCTGGGTGCACTTTCACAATTGCGACTAGCATCGTGATAGCCAACGACAAGGCAGCAAAACGGGTCAACAAACCTATCATTACGAGAAGCCCCGCAATGAGTTGCGTCCCTCCCGCTAAACTTGCAAACACAATACCCGGCGCAAGTTCTAATTGCTTCTCAAAAAAACTAGCGGTAGCGGCCAATCCGTTGCCATCAAACCAAGCAAATAACTTTTGAGCTCCGTGCCCCATCATTATGAGCCCAAGCCCGATACGTACAGGTAAGAAAGCAAAGCTGGCACTCGGTTTGAATAAAAATTGCCTTAATCGCATGAGAATCTATCGTGACTAGTTATCAATATAAAAAAACAGCCCAGTGTCTATGTGACATTCTGGGCTGTTGCGAACAACAAAATAGAATTAGTGTTTGTGAGCCGGACAGCATTTGGGCTTTTCAGCTTTTTTGCTGTCACACTTTTTCTCAGAATCGCATTTTTTCTTTTTGCAGCAGCCTTCACCGGTGGAACAGCATTTTTTAGATTCCTCCTTTTTGGGGCCACAAGCTCCACAGTGAGCGTGCGCACCAGCAACGGCAGCAATCAAAAAGAAAGAGATAAGTAATTTTTTCATAATAATAGTTTGGTTCAAGAATTCAGTTCTTGTTTTTAGTCAAAAAATAAGATGTTGAGATCCATATAAAACAACATTTTTGAAATTTCAACTCTGTTTATGCTTCCCTGGTTCGAAAACAATCAATTTCCACTCTATCTGGCACCGATGGCCCGCTTTACGGATATTGTTTTTCGTCAATTGTGCAAAGAGCAAGGTGCGGATGTGATGGTCACGGAATTTGTACAGGCAGACGCCCTGTTGCGTGAGGACCCTCGACTATGGGAAACGGTCGACTTTACCGAAGCGCAACGCCCAATGGGCGTTCAATTGTTTGGCTCCAAGCCAGAGAGTATGGCAGCCGCCGCTCGGCTAGTGGCAGACCGTTTACGCCCCGATTTTATTGATCTGAATTTTGGATGCCCGGCCGATCGGGTTGTGTGCATGGATGCGGGCTCTTCCATGCTCAGAAATCCGCTCAAATTGGGTCAAGTGACCGCTGCAGTGGTGCGAGCAGTTCCAGAATTGCCCGTTACAGTCAAAATCCGGATTGGCTGGGATGCGGATACCATCGTCGCGCTAGAAGTGGGCAAAATTGTGGAAGCTGCGGGTGCGCAAGCATTGGCTATCCACGGACGCACCAAGGTTCAAGGCTACAGCGGCGAAGCGAATTGGGCCGTGATCGCTGAAACCGCTGCCGCACTCAAGATTCCCGTCATAGGTAACGGCAATATTAGTCAAGCCAGTGATCTGATTAGAATTCGCCAAGAAACTCCCTGCGCGGGCATCATGATTGGCCGTGCCGCACTGGGCTACCCTTGGATATTTCGTGAGCTCAAACAGTACCTTCAAAATGGGCAACTACCCGCAGCCCCCTCCATTGCCGAGCGCTGGACCACTATTCTCGACTATACGGAAAAACTGATGGCGCGCCCGTTTCGCGAACAACGCCACCAAGATCTGCGCTGGATGCGTCCCAAAATCATCGCACTGACCAAAGAAATGCCAGGCTCACGTAAAATTCGGGGCGCCTTGGGTGCGGTGCACCAGCTGGCAGATCTCAAAGCCATCGCCGAGCGTCACATGGCAGCGTATGCAGATGCGGACTGATACGGATCGACAAAAAAGCGGTGATGGCACCCGACCATCACCGCTGCTAAGAAGTCACTTATACAAATCCATTCCCCCTAGTAGGCATCGGAATTGCAGCCTTTCAAAGTAGCGGACTTAAAATTCTAGGCGAGCACCCACCGTAAAATTACGGCCCGCCTGCATCACCTCATCTTTGTTGTAAGCAGTGTGATGACGAACGCTATCATCCAACAAATTATCCGCACGCAGATACAGATTGAGCTCGACCCGATTGGACAAGGCAATGCGACGCCCCAGGCTCAAGTCCAGCAAGGTATAACTGGACGTCTGCGTACCGTCAGGTGCGACATTCTGCTGCTCAAATGCGTAGAGCCATGCTATGCGTGCAGACCAATCCCCCCAGAGGGCATCCAAGTGGCTGCCAATCCGCATGGGAGCAATCCGCGGCAAATCATCGCCAGAAGACCGCTCGGTGGCCCGGACACTATCCGCCATCAAGCTCCAGGTAATTTCAGAATCGAGATCACTGTAGAGCCGATAGGCACACTCGGCCTCGAAACCATAAAACTCCGCATCCACTGCAGTGAATTGATAAGCATCGAGAGCATGACCCGGATCAAATGCACCATCGCCTGTCTTCCGCCCATTCTCATCAATTTGATAACCCAAATTCTGATCAAAAATATAATTATCAAAGAGCGTATAATAGGCGGAAACCAGCGCAGACCAGGCGCTGTGCTGGCAGCGCCAGGTTAGGTCCAGCCCGTAAGCCGTCTCCAAGTCCAATGCTGCATCCCCCTCGAGGTGTTGCTCGGTCGCGTGGTGTTCGCCCTCGGAATACAGCTCGGTTTCATTGGGATGGCGTTGAGAATAAGTCAAAGAAGCGGCCAGGCTACTGCGGGCGGTCAGGTCCAGAATGACACTGGCGGCGCCACTGAATGCCACATCCGAGTAATCTGGCTGAGCATCCGATACAGCAATCGTTTGACGCTCTAGACGTGCTCCCAATTCATAATGCAAATCGGAACGGTGCAGGTGCTCGTTGACAAAAATAGCCTGACTCTCCAGCGACGAAGGGGGCGTGAGTGCATGCGTGGAACCAGTAGCCGCAAACTCGGAGCCATTGAATTGCAGCCCCAAGAGCCCTTGATCAAAGAGGCCCCAGTCCAAATGTGCTGCTTCCGCTCGCAATTCCCAGGCTTCACGGTCGTAGGTAATCTCTGACGCGCCCTCTTCCAACTCATCATGCACATAATCGGTATAGGCGGTATGCAGCTTCAGGTGTTCTATCAGAGCGCTGGGCTGATGCAGATACAACTCACCTTCTAGACTTTTACGCTCCAGGTCGATGAGTACGTCATGATGCTCACCCCCACCATGACCACCTTCTTCATGGCCTGGCACGCCATAAAGTGAGGTATAATTGGAGAGCGCTAAACCGATATAATTTTTCTCATCAAAGAACCAAGAAGCGCCCAGCGAAAATTGATCGGTTTCGACACCACTATTATCCATTTTTGCCTCTTCGGCATCGCTGGGCAGTTCATAATCCTCCAAGCGACGCTGCAAGCCCGTGACACTCAGCGCCCATTGCTCACTGCCGTAATTAAAATAGCCCGCAGCGGTCTCACCCTCTGATCCAGTCGCATGTTGCAAATCGATCCCACCGGTAACTAGGCCACTTCCCGGGACTCGAGGCAGCTCACGG
>Ga0213867_1000791_pt1 | contig 14158 bp, 10 predicted proteins | sample PICome_12_FD_160120 | JGI IMG/M metagenome (GOLD analysis project Ga0213867, IMG submission 160120) | Coastal seawater microbial communities near Pivers Island, North Carolina, United States - PICO540 | ecosystem: Environmental > Aquatic > Marine > Coastal | place: USA: North Carolina... | reverse complement strand
ATTTTGATGTTAGTGGTGGATTCTTTGGATCATAATTATTTGGAACCCTGGGATTATTAGGTTTTATGTCTGTGGGTTGATCTTCCAATTGTTCTTCTGGATCTGGAGTTATATAATCAGATTGTATAGGATTCTTAAAAGGATCTGAATTTGGTGGCAAAACTTCATCGCATGGATTTAATTGAACTATTTGACCAGGATAATAAGGTGGATCATATTTTCCATTACTTCTTTTAATGACTGTTTGATTTTTCTCTGCCCAAACTCTACCAGACCCACCAAGACTACCATCTGGAGAATTTAAATAACCAGTACCTCCCTGGACAACAATAACGTCAATTACTCCAATATCAGATGATTTTATATTAATTTTATTTGCTCTATCTACTTCAGAAGATATAATTGGTTTATCCGGACATGTAACTCCATTTAATCCATCATTAGGAGATCCATCATTAGGAGATCCATCATCTGGTAATGAAATTACAGGTTGTTTTGTTGGATCATCTTTATAATCCATTGGAATATCTATAATTTTACCAGTATTACTATCAATTGGTATTATATCATTTAATCGTCTATTATTATCACCCCCAGAACCGTTATTTAATCCTATTCTAGTACGTAAAACTGCTCCCCTTCCATTACCACAAGAATCTACTATTTTTGCAAAGGGTGGTGATGTATATCCGGATCCATTATTTGTAATATCAATTCCTAATATCTCTCCAGAAATACCAATAATAACATTCCCTGCTGAACCAGATCCACCCCCACCAAAAAATTCAACCGATGGAGGACCGCATAATATAGGACCAACATTACATGAGTCAATACTGTCTTGAACTGTTCCGGAAAAGTCTATATTAAAATCATAGTTATTAGGATCAATTGTATTTTTTACTCTTTCTCCAACAGATTTTATATCATTAACAATTGAATCTATATCAAAATTAAATTGTCCACCGTTTGAACCTGATCCATTCCAAGTGCTCCATTCATTTATTTCGGGACAATCTGGATCTGATTCGCATGAGAAAAATGAAAATAAAGACTTAAAGAATCCAATAAGAGAATCTGCAACAGAAACTACCGTATCGAAAATTGAAGTGAGATTAGATAGTATATTTTCAATGGCACCCAAAATAAATCCAAATAATTCTCCCAATAAACTTTCTAAGAATTTTTGAACAGCACACAGAGGAGCATTTATATACCTATCAACAATCTGTAAAAGAAAATCTAGAACCATGGATAAAAGTTTATCTACTATTTTATCAAAGAGACACATTATCAAGTCAATAACTTTATTTGTTTCCTTTTGAGCTTTACCTCTTTTATTTGGAAAAAGAAGAAAATAAAGATCATTAATAGTATTTGTAACTTTATCAGTAACAAATTTTCTAACATCTTCTACTACATTTTTTATTCTTTGAGAAATAAATTTTGCTGCCCTTTGCACTTCCCTCTTAATAGAATTTTCAAAATTTGATACAGAATCACTCCATTTAGTAAGTCTATTTCTAATAGATTCTATTTTTTTGATCATATTGATCAATTCTATTTGTACCCCAAGTAATTCTTCTCCACCGCATTTATGAGTCTTTTTGAGTTCAGAAGTTTCTTCACCTCTCTTTTTAGACTCAACATCGGAATAACTTTCCCAAGTAGTAAATCCACCAACAGATTCCATTGGTTGTCCTGGAGTTCCTCCTTGCCCAGATTCTGCCTTAGGTGGTATTGAATATACTGGAACTCTTTCATTAGTCAATCCAGATCTTGGGATAAACCCGGAAGATGGATTTTGAAACTTTAAAACAGTTTGATCATTATTTGCTAGACAACCTATTATTATTGGTTCTGTTCGTCCTATACCATCCCTGTAAAATCCAATAACAAAAGTACCTTTTTTTAAATTGGAAGACTGAAAACTTGCACCATGCCCACTACCACCTGTAATTGGATACATCACATCTACCGTAGGTAGATTATCATCCGAAACTATATCCTTTTTTTCACTATGTTGATTAAAAATTCGTACTTTATATCTTGACCCCCAACCTTTTATTTGTGATTGGGATGTCCACTTCTCTCTATTTTCATTTTCTTTCCAAGTAGAATCTTCTACTATTTGACCAATCCATAATTTAACATCATCACCAAATTTTTCAGATTTAGATAATGTCATTCTTCGTAAATTCTACATTCTGGTTGATCTGGATTTAAATCACAAAATAACTCTAAAGGTGATGGGTCCTTTATTTCTTCTGGATGATTTTGTTGGTATTTTTTTAACCCATCAAGTTCATCTTGTAAATGTCTTTTTCTCTGAGGACTTATAACACCATTTTCCAATTCATTTTGGTCATCCTGTATATGTTGTTGAAGTGTTCTTTTCATATTTAAAAGGTCTTTCTCCCGAAACTATCTCTGACTAGATTTAGTCTAGTAAAACATCTGCCAGCAATTCCAGTTATTTTGGGGTTTGAGTTTATATAGTGACATAAATCTACTATCATATATATACCACTATTTCTGGAACTAACTTTTTGATCATTCTGATCAGATATTTCCGGGAAATCACAATAAACTAAGTCACCTGCATTTAATCCAAAATCTCCCGGTATTGTTATTGATAATTTTACTGTAAATAAATTATTATACCTTGCTGAAGATTGCCTTAGAATATTATCAACATCGAGATTCTCTTTAGTTGCAGTTTTTAATTGCTCATTTAGAGATGATCCAGTTGGTGCTATTCCAATATCTTTTATTATAAAATTTGATTTTGTAGGTCCTATATTCAAATCAGAAGCCAATTTTAACTTATCAGTTCCTCCAATATAATCATCATTATTAAATTGTTTCGTGGAATCAAACTCTTTCTTTTTTTCACCATCATACTTATTATCATAAAAATTGAAAACCCTCTGTTCTTGGGAAAATAAATCTCCTGTAAGAAGTTTGTTAGAAATATCTACAGTGCTATCAAAAGAAAAATCTAGTATTTTTCCATCGTAATTAAGAGGTATACTAGTGTTATTATTAAATATTAATTTTCTTATGATAGTACTATTGAATAATTTATCTATAGATTTAAATTTATACCCTCTACTCGTTTCATAAAAGAAATATCCTGCAGTAGTTCCAAGGTTAATTCCGGATAACTCCGGAACAGATCTTGCAGCAAGCCAAGCAAGTTTATAAAATGGTTTTTCTGTGTTTCCCCAAAAATTAAATTTGTTTAACGTTAAATCTATATCAAGATCTTTTGAAGTTTTTAAACAATCATTAGTCAAGATATTTCTAACAGAATCACTAATTTTACCTTGATATTTTTTCTCAACCCTGGTTGATACTAATTCATTATCAATAGATTCTTTAGAATAAAGATCTATAGTATAGTTTGTCTTTAATGTATCTTGTAGTATATTTCTTATTTCTTTTATTCTTAAATGATAATCACCTTCTAAATTTATTTTTTGACCATATCCATCTTCTATTACAAGATCAACTTTTTCGCCCGCTGTTAATGAAGTACCATCTTCTAAAGCAGAACTACCATAATCAGATCTTCCTCCCAATGATCTTACTCCAGTATCTGTCAAACTGACAGTACATCTTACAGTATTATCTAAAATACTCTCGTAATAATAAAGTCTGGAAACACCAAAAGATATAGGTACAGGAGAACCAGAATAATTTGAGTATATATCAAATTTTTTTATGTCGGCATTTTCTGCCGCTATGTTTACTCCCATTACCTTACAAATAAAGTGGATTTATTTTGATTTATTGTATTGTCAGATGATAAAAAAGTGACATTTGATCTCCCATTATTTATTGGTATATACACAACTTCTTTTATTGGTTTAATAAAAATTATAGAAGATGATTCGTATTCTGTTCTAGTCTTTAATAAAGATCTATCCTTTATTTTATTCTGCCCCAAAGTTACAGTTCCGCCACCTTTTTTACCATCAGGTTTCTTACTCATATGCATCAAAACTGTTTTACCAGAACCAGGAACAGTGGCATAATTTCCTCCACCACCTGGATCATTTTGGAAATTACTCAAATTAAATGGAACTAAAGGGAATCCTGGCATATTGACATCAAGAGCAATTTTTCTACCCGAATGAGTATGCCTTGACATTCCCATTCTTATAAGTTCTTCATAGTATTTGTCCTCTTGTCCTGGCAATATTCTAGTACCATCTGATAGTTCAGGTTTTAATCCTCTAGATGCAATCTTTTTAAGTAATGGGATCATATCTTTTATAAAGGTGTTTGTATTACCATTAAAAATTTCAAAGTGTGCATGAGACCACCCTGGAACTTGCATGTATGTTCTTCCAGTTAATCCAAATCTCCACTCATTAACTTCACCAGTGATGGTATCACTAACTTGAGCAGCACTCAATTTACCTGCTCTAAATGCTCCAATAGTTGCTCCTCTAGGCTCAAATCCAAAAGTATGTCCGTGTCTTGTTTTTTCAGTATCGTCTGCCAAATAATCAACTCTTTTTTCATATGCCTCTGCTCTAAAATTATCTCTAGGACCAACAAATTGTCTAGCAGAGTTTTGTCTATCTTTATCTAATAATGCTGCAGCAACTGTCTCTAATTGTTGTTGTGTTTTTCCATGCGACCTTGCAAATCTTATGGCATCATTTTTAGTTTTTATTCTTGACCAAGCAGAAGTTCCGCCATATTGTCTAACTGGTCGAAACTGATCGGGATTTAAAATTGCTTTTGAAATACTATTGTTAACTTTCCAAGGATCTCCGGGCATTGAAACTCTATTATAAATTACCTGAGCAACATCAGCCGCACCCTGGGGGTCCGAATTCTCAAACATTGCTGCTGTGGCAAGTAACCAAAAATCTGGGCTGTCGCTAGACACATAAACGCCAAGACCTTCACCAAGATCTCCTAAAGATCCATCACCAGAAGTCATTTTTTTGAGGGAAAGATTTCTCTTTAAATCATCAATTATTTTTGCGGAGACTTTCTCAATTAGTATTTTAGATGATTTTTCAACCCAAAAAGGAATCTGATTTAAAAGTTTATCAATTGTATTTGCGGTCAATGTTTTATCTAATAATGCATTGTTAATCCACGCCTTTAATCCGTATCCTATATTTTTATAGTCTGTATTTTTAGGAGATTCTCCCAATATTAACTTTCCAAATATTGAAAATATAGGTCCAATATATGGAATATCAGATACTAAATTACTGCTCCTATAGAGAAATCCAAATGGATTTTGATATTCAGCAGCATTCTCACCAAGAGGTTCTGGAAACATTTCTTTATATCTTTTTTCGCCACCAACACTTTCTCCTGGTTTTGGTCTGGATAATGGTGGAGAAATTAATTTAGTTCTTTTTTGTACTATTGTTCTTTGTATTGATGTATTTACTGCCTTTCCACCTCTAGTGATTTGTCCACCCTTTGCTTTTTTCTTTGGTTTACTATTACCAATGAGAGTATCATATAGTGCTCCACCAACTATATCACCAAGGATTCCACCCAATATAGTTCCCGCAAATGGAATAGGGATAAAGGTCCCTAATGCAGATCCTATTGTGGCCCCAACTGCTTTTGCCGCCGCTCTGGCAGGTTTTTCTCCAGACCACAAAGCAAAAAGAAAATCTACTAATCCACCAATAATTGGAATTCTTCCTAATACTTTTCCTGCAATTTTAGATCCAGTTTTACCTAAAAATTTTGTAGTTGTTCTACTTGCAATTTTACCAAAACCTCGACCAGTTATTTTTCCTGCAGGTTTTCCTTTGCTAGAAAGTCCAGAATTATTTTGCCTATTAAATAAATTCCTCTTCTTAAGTTTTCTCTTTACTTCCTTAAATGCTTGTGAAGAATTTTTACCACTAGCTCTCAATTCTTCATAGTATCTAGCAGCATTATTTCCAAATTTTTTTTCAATGTTTTTTACCTCAGGTTTTCTATTTAAGTATTTCCTAAGTTGTTCATTTTTTGATGGTTGTCTATTCCCACCACCTCTCGTAGGTTTTGTTTTCCCTTTATTGCTTTCACCACCAATAGAAAGTAGTCCAGCAATAATTGCTAAATTAACAAATGTATTCAGATTTTTAGAAAAATTGTTAAAAGCCTCTTGGAATGGTTCACCACCAATTTCTTTTGTCCATGAATTAAATCTATCATACAATTCATATCCTTTACCAATAAAATCTATAATACCATTAAATAAATTTCCAGTAAAAGATTCAAAGAAATCAATAACTGGTTTCAATTTTTTACCAAAATCAAGTATCTGAGGAACATATTTAAAGTAATTTTTAACTAACCACCCAAGAAAAGTAAATAGAAAAAATTTCCTAATCCTATCAAATATAGAGGATCCAAAAGATTTTTTTTCTTCTAGTCCTAATTTATTTTTATTTTTCTTTTTCTCTAATTTCTTTTCCCTATTTAAAAACTTTTGAGTTTCTATATTCTTTCTATTTGTTTCTTTTTCTTTTTTCAGAATAGAATTAGTATTTTTTAAAATACTTTCTATTTTAATGGTTTTTTTCAGAATAGAAATAAGTGGTTTTTTTAATTTCGTATCTTCTGATGAACTTTGAAAATTATTTTGTGCTACTTTAATAGAAGATGGTAGTAATTTACTAGTGTTAATAGACATTTTAAATTACCCCATTATTCCATATATTTGAGCATTCGATTGTCTAACAAAAATTCCAGATACTGGAATAGCATTAATAGAAGGTATCTCACCGTTGCCTGAAGTATTCGAAACAGATTTCGATTTATTAATTACTGATGGGGGCAACGTTATCATTTTTATTCCTCCATTAGATTGTGATGGAGGCGGTGGAACATATCTATTTAAAGGAGAATTTGCCAATACCCCCTCTTTTTTAGCATTAGAATCTGAATCCATCATTGCCTGTAGATAATCCACAACTTTCATACCGCCCTTATCTACAAAATTCTGAGTAAATACTCTCAAATATTCTCCAGGTTGAACTCTAATATTAATTTCCTGACGATCATCAGTTCCAGGAACGTTCTTTCCAGTATTTTCATTTATTCTACCATCTCTACCAACAGGTCCATACTTTTCTGTTGTACCACCTTTAAATGGTAAAAATGTTTGGTAAATATCAGTAAAGATGTTGCGTTTTTGCTTCGGTTTTGATTTTGTGGATGTATTAGATTTAGTTTCACTATTTGCATTAAATTTTGGTATATTTGATTTTGTGGATGTATTAGATTTAGTTTCACTATTTGCATTAAATTTTGGTATAAATGATGGAATAGGTGCAGGAGATTCCATCTTTTTATTGTAAGATGTGTCCGTCATCCATCCAAAAAAATTATGCCCAGTTCCTCTAGTTATATCCCCCTTTTTAGTATCCATATAAGATTTTTGACTTTCTCCTCTGAAGTCTGTCCTAGAACCAATAAACTTTGAAGCATTCTTTTGTAGTGAAGAATTCATCAAACTTTTTGCGGCAATATCAAGACTTTTAACATAATCTTTTCCAACAGCTTTAGTAGCAGTAGAACGATCATTAATATTCATCCAAGAATTTAAATTTTTAAATGTTGGTTGATATTGATTTGCTGCGGTTATAATTCCTTTTATACTTTTACCACCAGGATAAATTCCAGTCTTCGCCCTATTATAAATTGATTGCGCAACATCAGCATGTCCTTGGGGCATAGATCCTGCTTCTTTAGCAGCAATAGCAGCAAGACTCCAAAAATTTGGATTATTTCCTATAACACCACCAGAAGCATACTTCTGAACGTTTCCACTTTTTGGGTTTGGTACATAAGAGGCAGGATGAATTCCAGTATCTTTATACATCGTTTGCTGCTGTTCTTGATTCATAACAATTTCACCAGGTTTAACAACAACTCCACCAGACCCATCTTCCATAGGTAGATACTGAGTATCTTCACCATATCCAGAAACTTTTTGCCCTGTGTTACTTGTAACTAATCCACTGAATACTCCACCACTTTTGAACCCATTAACAAAATTAGATTGTTGTTCCGGAATAACTCCACCACCCCTAAATCCAGTAACAGATATATTTTGCATCGCTTCACCAAACATTGATGCAAAAGAATTTCTAGATGTATCAAGTTCTCCTTTTATTTTTTCGGGTGTAGTATTTCTTTTTTCCGCTTCTTTATCGATTAATTTTTTCTCTTCATTAGATTTCCATATTTGAGATCCTATTACTGCTGCCCCTATGGCAACACCTGAAGCAACTAAAGGATGTGATTTTGTAAAACTTAATAATTTAGGGATAGCAAATTTTGATAATTTATATGTGAGTTTTATTATAGATGATGTTATTACTCTTACAAATTTACCCAGGGGGTTTGCAAATAAAAAGTATGCTCCTAATATTGCGGGGAAGAAATCTTTTAAAAATCTTCCTAATACTTTAAGTCTGTTTTTATTTTCAGGATCTTTAGCCCACTCCAAAAACTTTTTAAATGCTCTTCCCAGAACAGTAAACAAAAGAAACTTAAATATTCTATCCCATATTGACTTTAAAGGACTGAGTATTTTTTTAGTTGCTTCTATTAGTTTATTTGGACCTTTTTCTAATTGATCTTCTCGTCTCGATCTCCTAATATTTTCTCGTTCTCTTCTCTGAGTTACATTATTAGATCTTAATATTTCATTCTGTTCTATTAAACTTTGATATATTTTATTGACAGAATTAGATATTCTTAAAACAATATCAAGAACTGATATTGTTTTAATTTGTTTTTGTGGTGCAATACTTTTGTTTGGTTCTACTTTACTCTTTTTACCAGTTAAAAATTTTATGGCACCTGTAGTATTTGTTTTTGGTATAGATCGATTTACTGTAAATTTTTTTACTTTTATAGTAAATCTATCATTAGATTTATTTGTTCCGACTCTCTTAAATTCATCCCTAAGCATTTCTGCTTCTTCAGATGAATAAATTGATTTTGTTAAACTTGCTGCAACTAGTGCTTCCCTTAAATGACGGATATATTCACCATAAGACATTTCAAACTCATCCTCAAGTTTAAGTAACTTAAGGATTCTTTCATCAATGATTTCTATTCTATCCGCCATTTTGCTGTTGTTTTAAGCGTTCTTCTTCAAGATGATTTTCCAACATAGCAACATATACATCTCGTTCCCAAGGAATCATGTTTTCAATTTCAGTTAATGAATATTTATGATACTGCATTAGAGAAAAATTCAATTCAAAATAACTCCTAAGATTCATATGAGACATCGCTATGCGAAAAAACTTGATAACCCTTCTAAGACAACTTCACTTTGTACTTTTGTTTTAGGATTTTTTACTTTCACTTTATGAGAAAGTTTTGGCATTGTTTCAAAAAACTTCTCAATTTGCTTAAATTGAGATGAATTCATTTGATCAAGAAATTCTACAATTTCTTTTTTAGTCACGTCTGCAGATTCCCAAACTTCTTCTTGATTATATATTCTATCCACACAATCTGCAATCAAATCAAATGATTGTTCCATTTGATTCTGTTCAGAAAAATCAAAATTGCTTTTAATAAATTGATCGAGTGATGGATAATTCAATTCCATCATTAGATTATCATCTATTCTTATTCTATTTGTATGAGATTTATCTTTTTGAACTTTAATATTATCAACATTTATTTTTACTGTCGTAGTGGTTTCATTGTCATCCGGACAAATAATATTTACTTCAATATCTTCCCCGACAGATTTTCCTCTTATATTTAAAAATATATACTCAATATCAAAAGTTGGTAATTTTTCAACTTCTATTCCATCAGTCTCTATACAGTTTTTGATTACAGTTTTTATAGAATTTGTTATTTGCTTTGTATCTTCACTTTCTAATGCAATAACCAGCAATTTTTCTTCTTTGACCAAAAAGGGTCTATACTTTATCGTTTTGCCATTAGATGGAAGTTCCAATTCATATGTTGGTGTAGAAATTTTTGGTAAAGGCATAATCTCCTATACAATTCAGACATCTTTATTTATTTGCATAATTTTATGCTATTCCATTACCAGGAAGTCCTCCAAGTAATGTTCTATTACTTCCGTCATAAAAATCTGCCCAATTAGTATTATTCTCTCCATTGTTTCCACTATTATAATATTCATCAATTCTAATAATAGTAGGATTATTAAAATAATCTGAGGTTTTTGGTAACGAGTTATCCCCGGAAGTTAAAGAGGGTTCTTTAGATCCTGGTATATTTGTATTAAGTTCTATAACATATCTGAGGTAAGAAAATGACACAGTACATTTTAATAATTGAGAAGAATCATATGATACTGGCATTGAATTTATAGATATTGGATATGCCCCAATGAATCTATAGGTCAACATTTTACCCGAATAGTCTCTTTCAAATTTTGTAATGGATAAACCACTTGTTTGATAGTTTGATTTATATTCTGCTCTATAAGTAAATGTAGTCTCTTTTTGAGAAGATATATCATTCTCAAATGTGATATAAGATATCCAATTTTCAAAAAATTGAATTATATTATAATCATGATCAACATAAAAAGTAAAATCTGCTCTATCATCATATAATCTTCTATATGCAATCTTTTCACTAACTCCATGGTAAGAGTCATTAATATCATAAGTTGCAATAGAGGATCCTGGTAAAGTTGCTTCAGAACATGATAATTCTATTAATTCTTGATTGTCAGAATACCTTGCGCCAGTAAACCCAGAATTTATCCTTTGGTTTATAAATTCTGTATAAGATCTATTATTTAAATTTGGTGGATAAAATTGACATAAGTAATGGGATGTCAATGCAGGTCTTAATAAAAGTCCCTTTATATCACTTACACTTTTTTTTGTTACTGCTGGTCCCTGAGTAGATCTAGAAGCCATTTATAAATATTATGGGTCTTATATTATATGTATGCGGAAAGAGAAGTATCTGCAAGGAAAATTTCATCCACAAAATCCAAAAAAATATAAAGGAGACCATACAAATATAATTTATAGATCCTCATGGGAACTTAAATTTATGAGGTACTGTGATAGAAATGTGAATATATTAGAATGGGGTTCTGAAGAATTTTTCATACCATACTTAGATCCTACAACTAATAAGGTAAGAAGATACTTTCCCGATTTTATAATTAAAGTAAAAGAAAACACTGGTGATGTAAAAACATATGTTATAGAAGTAAAGCCAAAACAACAAACCATTCCACCAGAAAAAACGCCAAAGAAAAAGCAAAAAACCTTTTTAAATGAGGTAATAACCTATGAAAAGAATAAAGCAAAATGGAAGGCTGCTAAGGAATTTTGTGAGGACCGGAAAATCTATTTTAAAATAATAACAGAAAAAGATCTTAATATTAAATAATAAATATTAAATAATAAATATTAATATAGAAATAATTACTAATATAGATGTCTAACGTTCCACAAGGATGGGCAAAAAGTACTTCTGATGATAATATCTACGAAGCCCGAGTAAACATAAAAAGCAAAGTAGATACTGGAATACTAAGACAAGGCGAGATGTATCAATCTACCATAAATTATATACTTAAAGTAAATAATTCTAGTGGTATAATAGATTTGTACTATCCTAGTAGTTCTGGCGATAAATTATTTCATAAGTATGATCCCACAACAGATAAATGGACAGTACCAGTTGACTCTAGTTATGACGGTACTGAGTTTTATAATAGAGCATTGCGAGAGTCTGGATCTAATGATTTTGAGAAATTAAAAACTACAGCAAAATCTGGTGCGGTTAAAGTTATAAACAACACATCTTCTACCGAAGATAAATCCAGTATCGCTGATAAAGATGGATACAAATCATCTATAGACAATACATCAGAACCCAATAAACCAGATGAAAAAATCGGAGGAGATGATAGACCAACATCTCCAACTAAAGATGAACTAAATGCAATAAAAGATGTAGATTTTGCAGAAGGTAATTATAGAGTAACAAATTATAATAGAAATTTAGTATATCCAAAATATTTAAAATTAAGTAAAGTAAATAAAAATGAGACTATTTCAGATGTTATTGAATTCACTATGCTTTCTTATGGAAATAGAAGAAATAGAACGAATACATTTGGATTTGAAGATAGAGAATTTGGTTCTCAACCTTTAGGAAGAGTGACCATAGCTATTCCCGCAGGAATAACAGATACAAATTCCGTTAATTGGAGTGATGAAAATTTCAATGTTCTGGAACAAGCTTTTGCAGATATATCTTCAGCATTCATAGATCAAGGATCAAATTCTTTAGAATCAATCATCAATAAATCAAAAGCAGCAGCGGGAAATCCCCAGGTGCAAAAAGCTTTACTGACTTTAGCAGCACAAGAAGCATCTGGAGCAAAGGGTTTATTGTCAAGATTAAATGGTGCCGTTTTTAATCCAAATATTGAGTTACTATTTACTGGTCCTTTACTTAGAGAATTTTCATATGTTATTGATATGGCTCCTAGAGATCAGGCAGAAGCGAGAGATATAAAACAAATAATTAGATTTTTTAAGCAAGGAATGTCTGTAAAAAGGAGTACAGATTCATTATTCCTGAAGGCACCTCACGTATTTAATATTAAATATCTTTATACTCAAGGAGACTCTCCCGAAATACATCCATTCATAAACATGATAAAAGGTCCTTGTGCATTAACTAATCTAACAGTTGATTATACACCACAAGGAACATATATGACGCACAAAGATGGTTCTATGATATCATACAGACTAAATATGTCATTTAAAGAACTAGAACCAATATTCGATGATGACTATAAAAAAGTCCCAGGTGGAGAAAATGATACTCACATAGGTTACTAAAAATGGACATCACAAAAACTTATTTCAGACAAATATCAAATTTTGATTATGTAAATAGAGATCTCGATAATTCGCAAATTGATAATTATACTCAGGTAAAAAATTTATTTAAAAGAGGAAAAATTAGGAAAGATATTTTTGAGAAATTAAACTATTTCGTGAAATACAAAATAGAGGGTGATGAAAGACCAGATCAAATAGCATTAAAGTTTTATAATAATGAATCTTTAGATTGGGTTGTTCTTTTATGTAATAATATATTAAACGTTCAGACAGAATGGCCACTGGAACAAAATGCTTTTGATAGTTATTTGCTCAAGAAATATGGTTCATACTCAGAAATAAATTCAATAAAATATTATGAGAGTGTTGAATGTAGAGACTCAAATGGACTTGTAATTTTTCCCAAAGGGGTAAAGATAGATAAGGGATACACTATAACTTATTATGATAATGGTCTAGGTAGCGAAAAAACAATATCTAATGTTGCGATTCCTGTTACGAATTATGAATATGAATTAAATATAGAAAATTTAAAAAGAAATATATACCTATTAAAGACTGAATATCTATCAATTATTTTAAATGATATGGAATTGATGATGAAATATAAAAAGGGTTCTACCCAGTATGTGGATAAAACCCTTAAGAGAGCAGATAATATTAAATTATATACTAATTAACTATCTGCAAGACGCTGGAAGTATGATAGAGCATCTTCTTCATCATCATCAACTTCATTATGTGAAGTATTTTCAGAAGAAGTATTTTCAGAAGAAGTATTTTCAGAAGAAGTATTGTCCTCTTTATTAAAAGTAACGCTGTTCTGATAGGACTTTTCTAATTCTCCCATTACAGAGTCTTCTTTAGTCTTTTTAGGAATATATGACTCATATTCTTCTTCTTCAGAAAATTGATTACGACTTGTGGATTTATTAAGTCCGAGAACAATATTCATACGCTTCTCAAGTTCTTCATAAGTCTTAAATTGACTTGGAGATACAAGTTCTTCTAATGAATATTCTTTCTTCCAAATTGCTTCCATAGCATCATCATCGTCCAGAAGAGGTCCTGGAGAATCAAATTCGGATTTGTCATAGTTCCAATAACCTTCAACTTTTCGAATTTTTAATCGGAACTTAGCACCTTGCCAGAAATCAAATGGATTGATTGGTTCTTCATCATCAAATTCTGGTTGCATAGCATTTAAAATCTTATCAAAGATTTTTTTTCCATACTTGAATAGAAAAACTTTTCCTTCATTTTGTGGGTTTGAAGGATCTTTGATTACG
>Ga0213867_1000787_pt1 | contig 14208 bp, 10 predicted proteins | sample PICome_12_FD_160120 | JGI IMG/M metagenome (GOLD analysis project Ga0213867, IMG submission 160120) | Coastal seawater microbial communities near Pivers Island, North Carolina, United States - PICO540 | ecosystem: Environmental > Aquatic > Marine > Coastal | place: USA: North Carolina... | reverse complement strand
TACTCCATCGGCTAAACGTCGTGGAGATAAAGGTAAACGGGCTACGTTCTAACAGAAACCTTGAAAAAACAAAAGTTCAGTGCAAAGAACAGAGTTAAAATGAATATCCAACCAGCACCGCTTAAAATACCATAAGTACATTTCCATAGACAAAAACATTAGTGGACCTTCCTATAATTGTATTTAGAACGATTAAGAAATTACTTCATGACTTATCGATAATTATAAAAATTATACTGTAAAGAAGGTCCTCAGGTACATGTAAGGTCCTCTACAAAGACATTCTCTTCATCCGATACCGGTTCGGAAGAGGAGTACATGTAGTAGCAGTTGTTATGGCTGGCTTTGTTGTACATTTTACATCGTACACATGAGATGTAATTCTATGCTCTCGTAGTGTAGTGCAAGTGCAAGTAGTGTTGATATCAAAACACTACCAACCATAGCCAAAGCGGTACCCAAAAAAATTGTACTTCGAAATACTTTTATCTTCAAACACCCACACACAAACACACACACACACCCCTCACATCGCTCACATCGCTCTTCACATTGTTTTAGTTAGAATTCACCTCCTTTAGAGAGCAGACGAGATGCTTTGAGCGTCCAACAATCAATAGTTCGACCATATTTTGTTTGCTGTAAAAACTTACACACGCACACACCCACCCACCTGTCATCCGCACAATTTTAGCAGAAATATACTGTCGATTGACGTGACCATACCTTGACTGACGGGATACAGATGGAAGAGTGCCCAAAATCAACGACTATCGTAGACGGTAATGCTGAAGTGATGGTTTCGAGCTCAACATCAGAATTGGGGAGTGTTGGGGATTTTTCATCGTCGAAAGATCCTGTGGTGGGAGCTTTTGGCAGAAATGATAATGGTACAGTCAATAGTTTTAACAAAAACGACGACAACGACAAAAGAGATCCTGTATCTTCCTCTTCAATGTCGGGTGATCCGAGTTTGGACAACGATATTTCAACGAATCTGTCTCAACCACAATTGCGAGACAACAATCTTAGGAAAGGTCCTGATACACAACTACCGTTAGGTGTTGAATTTAAAAAACTTGAAAACGTAATTTTACAAACAAAGAAAGCTGGATTAAAATCAACACAAAACTTGTCTGAAGCTTTAAACAGTCGAATTCATGAAGGTATCGAAAAGGAGGAAGCTTTACGTGAAGAAAGAAATTTGAGTGGCAACAATGTTTGTGCTGGGCAGGGCGTATCAGAGGTTACTCCGCTTCCGCCATCAATTCCAGATACTAATGAATTACTTGGTTCGAGTCTAACAGAGAAAGCAAATTCCGATAAAGGAAAAAATGAAGTGAGTTCAAGCGAAACATCTCTAGCAAAAGATGCATTAAATATTATCCAGAGAGTGCCACAATCGAAAAATAATGACGAGGATTCACCGGGACTGCATTCTCGGAAAAAAGGAGAATCTAAAAGTGATGTTCATAGAGAAGAAGAGAACAAAGTCGATGAAACTGATGAACTCGCCAACATTCTAATTTGTCGAGAATGGGAAGTTTATTGGGATGAAATTGGTGACGATGGACAAATCATACGTGACTGGTATGAGGCCACAGTCCTAAACTATACAGCTAGGCTGAAAACATTTCAAGTGTTTTTTGCTGGTGACGAAGCAAAGACTGCATATGAAATGAAGTTATCAAAAGACATTGTCCGTCCAAGTGTTGTTGCATGGAAACGTCGAAGGTAAGAGCATATCATAAAATCTGACATGCATTTAGAGCTAAGTTACAACTTGCTCCCTCACTTTTGTTTCTTCGTCCTAACCAGTCGGTGTGCAATTAAACTCTTTCGATTTTGTGAGAACCTAGACTCGTATCGAATGGCAGACTTCGAACATTCGACAGCATTCTCTCCAGAGAGGTACTTGATGAAGCCACCTCGAACAGGAAGTTCTCGTGCTCTCAAAGACTACTACAATTCTATTGATGATCGTGTGCCAACTGGCACACATTCTCTTTTTCAAACTGCATTCCAAAACTTATCATCGGTTGTTGCATTAACTTCAAATTCTACAATCGGAGCTCAACATGAAAGTGCGTTCAAATCCATTCTTTCGCTAAAAAAATGCGATTACGATGATGATGTATGGTTATTAAGTCGATTGGTTTTCATGGCACAGGAGCAACTTGCTTTGATGAAAGAACTTGCTATGGATAGAAGTGAAAGGCGAGCAACGAAGGTCAACATTGATCAGGACGAGTTGTCAATGGATTCAGATCCGTTACGATCTATAAAAGAATACGAGAAAGATTTAAAATCGATACTTCACATCGCATCTGTGTTGATAAACTCGGCAGAACAGCTAAAGTTGTTTTCACAGGGAAACAAATCGTCGTCAAGGTGTGGTCATGAGAGCTCTTCGAATATTTTTGACACCCTTGAACGAGAGTACAAGCAAGTTGGCAACATGTCTGAATTTTCTTCTTACCCGATTCCAAGTCTCGAACACGGAACAATGCCTCAACGTAGGGTGAACATTGGTTTGGTTTGGAGATTGCATGACGCATTAAAATCAATTACTTCAAATATGATTTTATACCATGAAAGTGAATCAAAGAACGTACAAGCTTTGAAGTTAGTTTTGAAGGATCTCGAGTTAAGTACAGCACTACGGAATTTTTACCCATCCCAGCGGATATCAAAAATCAAAAAAGAGATGAAAAGCGCCTTGTTGGAAGAAGAAAAAATATCAAAAAGTTCTACAACATCCCCGCCTTCAAAACTTAAAACCAAATCATTAACTTCGGTGCCGATACCGTCAGAAGAGAAAGGAGACAAAAAGAAAGAACCTACAATATCTAAGGCTTTATTATTACCCAAAACCAGGTGTTCGTCAAGTGCCGCAATTGTGGTAAACGCCTTGAGTAAAAGACAAAAGCTCAGTCAATCATCAGCCAAGTCTTCGACACCAGCTACAAATGATGGGAACGCCGTGAGTCAGAAGCAAAAACTTGATGAATCGTTTGATAATCCTCAGACATATTTGGATCAGACTCCCTTACTTCTTGATTCTTTACTCTCAATTCGAAGCGGTACTAAGGAGTCATTTTTAGACCCACTTTTTATGAGTGAAGCGTCTGGTAATGAACACCTTCGTAATAAAAATCGTTCAATATTACGAGGAAGTTTCCTAAAAGGAATGCAAATGCTTGACATCTCGTTAAAAAGTCACGAATCACAAAAACTTTGTGAAATCATGGCATGGAAATTGGAAGGCTCCTTAATGACAGCCTATCCGCCAGAATCCAGGTCTGAGAAGCTATCATCACAATATAAAAAGAAAATGCGTTCATTGAAATTTAATCTTGAAGATTACAATAACCCAAAATTATGTGCCCGCGTTCTTCTGGGAAAAATATCTTGCGAGAAACTGGTTAAAATGAGTGCCGAAGAGCTTTCGAGTGACAGAGCGAAAGAAATAAGGAAAAGGGCGTCCGCAGAAGCAATGAAAGGTAAAGTTATGGATAAGGCAAACCGCCCGAAGGCTTTACCACAATTGAAAGCTCCAGTAATTCCTGCGACGGAAACTCCACAGGTTCCAATTCAACTTAGTTTCACACCTGCACTTGCGTTAGACGCAAAAAAACCATTCAGTTTGTCAAAGCATTTATTGAAACCTACCGGTAGTTCTCCATCGACTTTCGATGAAAAAATGCCAATTGGTTCATCAAAACAAATGCGAATGCTCAGTCCCTCATCATCGCCTTCAGACTCAAAGAAGCCAGCTGGTTCATCAACCTCGATCCCAGGTTCCACTTTGGCCATGGGTACGTCGACTTCACTTCGTGAACGTCACAATGATGTAGGCAAGACAACCTTGACTTCAATTACTGGGCACAACAAGAGAAGGAAATCAGAAACGACGCCTTCAACTAATATTCAAAGATCTGGTAGGGATTGGTCGTCAATGCCTGAATCTAAATTTTCCACAAATAATGAACCCTATGACCCTGATCTTTTGTTGGGATCTCCTCAGTTTTCTGATAATGTATCTGACGACGATGATGGTGAAGACGCAATGAGTGTAGATAGGCATCCATTAAAACGACAAGATAGCAATGGTGTTGGCCTGCCTGTCATCTCCAAAGGAAATAGGTCAACGTATACCATAATTGGTTCAGGTTCGAATCCTCCCATATTCAAGTGCTCCTTGGTGTATGATGAAGCTTTTGCGAACGAACATTTTGCTTTTAAATTCTTGTCAGAAAAAATCGAAATCAACCAGCGAATTCGCTTTCCCGAATTCGATACCTTCGTATGCCAAAAGATGGATAGTAGTGATTGGCACGTTGTTCCTCTACGCATGAGTTTTGCAGGTGTCTCAACGTAAGTTTTTGATATGTTTTGACCGACATATCCCTTTACATCCCTCACTAAATCCCATTGAAAACTTGAGCAGCGTTGCCGACAGTAGTAACGACAAGCGATTCTATAAAGAGTATGAAACTCGCAAAAGAGTGGCATGTTCTAAGCTTAAAGATGATTACAAAACAAGTATATATTTTGTTACACCCATGTACGTTGCGAAGGCTAATTGCCTATCACTAGCAAGTAACCCAGGAAGTACGTATGTTGTCTTGGTGACGAAGGCCCCTTTGCATCAACGGACATGATATTTCTTTCAACACCGAAATGGTGAGACTCTTCGCAAACACATCCTAGTTGAATACCGGATGAATACAATTAAATTCTGTCGTGGCTGCCAAGAGGAACGTATTGCCTCCTTCGCACCACGAGCCTCACCCGAAAACAAACACAACATTACCTTCACTGTCACTTTAATATTTATTCGTTAAACGATATCCATTATCATAGATATAGATAAATTTTATTCTAAAAGAATAATTCGATCGTTACAATTCAAGCATCAAAACGTTACGCATTACTTGTTCGCTGTACACACTCTCTGATTACCATTTTGTAGCAATCACTCGAACTCGCCCTTTCTCCTTGTGATCCAAACTGTTAAAAAGTTGACGTGACATGATGAATAAAATTGTATTTCCAGTGAGTACGGGTGACGTGCCGGACTATGAAAAGCAAATAATTGTACCGCCAACGTTGCGGTATCCTGAGAGCCTTTGTTTGCAGACGGTTTTGGTCTTTTGTGTACTTTTTCATTTTTCGTATGCTTTTCTGATTTTGCTTTCACACACACACACATCGGATCGGATGGACGGATGAATACTTCACTATTGTATCCTAGGTATCTAAGTTAGCTTCTATAGGGCATATGAGCGAACTTCTAATCCGAATATTCTAGAGTTGGGAGTGTCGTCAAATACAAGCATTTCTCGGAATGCTCTGCTCCCTCCTCCCTCTCTCCAGTCTCCAGAGCAAACAGATCTATTAATACATGTATGATATTATCTATACTTCGAGGTGAACATTGAATGAGGACTAGGACAGTACATTACAAATACTAATAAGAAGCTAACATTGAATGAGTTCTAATACAGTAACTCATCAAAAAATGTCATCCGATAGCACAAGCAGTAACAACAAAGACGATGAAAGCAGTAGCAGCGAATTTGTACCTGATTTACACACGAACTGCAACGACGATGAAGATGACGATATGATAAGTATGGGTTACAGTGAAAAGGATGATGACGATGATGACGAATTATTGCCGTCGGCTCTACCAGGTAACGAAGAATCTCGGTTCGATGATGATCAGGATGAAGAGGAAGAGGGAGAAGATATAATCGTTCACCATGTTAATATGCACAATGATGATGTTAGCGATGAAGATTCAACTGCTTTCGTCGATAATATAAGTAGTTCTGCTTCGTTTTCCAATGATGGTGAAAATAAAAGGTTTTTCAAACCGTCAAGAGTTTTGTTGAAAGAGAAAAGCCAGCTTGAATCATTGCGACTGAAGACACCACGTTCTTTGCCAGATGTTCGACCGCTCGTTTGCGAAGATTATATTACAGTCCCAACTTTACTCAATCAACTTCCACCTAATAAGAAAATACGCATATACGATCGAAAGCAGGGGAAAGTAACTCGAAACATACGCGTCAAAGATCTACCCCTAGAACTTGCTAAAAATGCGTCATATGAACCTGTTATGGAACAATTGAATCATCACGATGGCAGAGGAGAAAATGTTCGCATCTTCCCTAACATAGAACAGCAAGAAAAGAGTAATTTTAATTCTTGCAAATCGTTTGTTAATAAAAGAGTAAAGATTGTGAATGGGAAGTTCAAGGGATTCCAAGGTGAGTTTCTTCTCTCTTTATATTGGCTTCAATTATGTTTTGCTAATGGTTACCGTTATCTCATTGTCATCATTCCAGGACATGTTTCGGCATTTGTCCCAGATTCGAAATGGTTACGTATTTCCGAATTAAATTTGGACAGATATTGCGATATACTTGTGACTGTTAGTGTTGACGATGTAGAATTACTTCGTGTGCCTCGATCGGAAAATGCCCCTGATCATCCATTTCCCCAAAAACTGATACTGAAATGATAAATGAGTATAGAAGGTTATCACGGAAATACTGTCGTTCCCTATCAAACCCGATTGAACATTACAATAATAAATATTTAAGTTTATGTTACATAGCGTTAATAAAATTCTGTCCAACAGCTACGCACTACAAATACAGATGTTGCCCTATGCTTTCGCAGCACTTTATTTTGCGCTTTCTTGATGTTGAAGGTACATTTGAAAACTCCCTTTGTGGAAGAATTCCTGGAATGATAAGATCGAGATAATCAATACTACAGATAGTTCTACGATGATGAGACAACTTCAATTTCCTGTGCATCACGCCATCTTAAAGCACTTTCGCCGATAGCACGTGCAATTTCTCTCGCTGCGTAAGGGGCACCAGCTCTAGTTGCTGCGGAACTCATTCGAGTCAACAATTCGCTGTCTTCTAACCAATTTCCCACTTCTTCAGCGATGGCAACGGGGTCATAGTCGGGAATCAATGTTCCAAATTCTTTTTCAATGACAAAATCAGCATTTCCTTCTTCTTGTCCGGGCAAAAAACTGGTAAGCATGACTGGCAAACCTACAGCTGCGGCTTCAGCTATGGTTCCTGGACCTGCTTTCGTGACTAACACATCTGAAGCAGCCATATATTCAGCAATATTTGTGATAAATCCAAGGCCAACTACATCGACTTGCCCAAGATTCGTGTCAACCTCAACTGGACACTCGTCTTCATCCTCATCAGAACTTATCTCGATAGGCAAAGGTGAAGAGAGTGCATCATTGAGAGTGTTCTTAGAAACTATACGTTTGATACGGTTTGCGATAGACTCGTCAAGGCAGCCCGATGATGATGGCGATACCATAGGAGGGGACCAACAGCTTGGCAACTTGGTAGATAATCGTAGCTGTGACGATGTTATGTCCCACTCGCGATCTTCAATATCATGCTTCAGTTTTTCATTACGCCCGCAAACAACGAGCAAAGTTGCGTCCAGACCCCTTTTCGACAAATCGACAAAGAGAGCGTCTACAATAGATGAGAGAGACCCAACACCTTCTCCTCCGCCCATAACTAAAATGGTGCGCTTTTCTCCGCTGATCTTTAATTTCTCCCGAAGACTTAACTGATACAAAATACCACTATCACTCATTCGGTCGCCAAGCTTTTCAGCCTGGACCGCAAAGTCGTATCGAATTGGTAACCCAATTTGAACAATTTTTTCCTCTGGAACGCCCCCTTTCTTCTTGGCCAAAGTTCGAATCGCATCAGAAGGCACAAATAGATTTTCAATTTCTCGTCCACTAAACCAATTGATGTGACAAGATGCCAAATCAGTTATAACGGTGAACATTGGTAAATGATTTCCAGTCTCCTGCGATATCTTTTTGCAGGCCGACGCTGGGACATTATTCATAAGAGGATGCACAGACACCACGACATCGGGACTGTAAGACTTAATTCTCTCCCGAAACCTCTTTTCACAAACAAGTCGTATACGCAAATTTTCTGCTACTTCGAATGGCTTATTATTCGTAAACTCATACACTATTTTCCACTGCGCAGCATTCGCTGATAGATGCTTATATTTTCCTTTCATTGTGGTGTACGGCGCACAACCGTCCTCTTGATACACATCCAACAAGTCATAAGTGGAACCTGGGAACAGTAATTCAAATTGCTTCCCCAAAGATTCCGCCGATGCTCTATGTCCTCCACCCGTATCTGCACTCAAAAACAAAACTTTGATCCCCTTTCATCCAATGAGATGTTGTGTTAGTATGAGGGCATATATATAATCGGATAAAGAGAGCAAGTGATGTCCGTGTGAACGTCACATAAAAATGACGCCAAAAAACCAAGTTCTATACAGCCTAATACGATTCATAAGTACACATACCTTATTTTGTTCCTCGGAACTCACATAATGCGACGCATGAACAGATGTGTCAATAGTCGTCATGTTTCGTTCGAAACGAAATAATTCGAAACAGTGCGATGTATTACAAAGAATTGTTGTGTCTACTACTCGTTGTGGAAAAATTTTATGATGTGTTGCGCGACCGTCAAAAATTTGTGTTCAACCTCACTCGTACGTTCACCACCGTAAGAGCCAGGCGAACTACATCACGAACTTTGAAGATTCATCACGAAGTACATTATGTACTCGGGACTCGGGTAGATCTACATTGTGTGTGTCGTGCGTCTGCACTGGCGACTGGCGCGCAACAAGCTGTTCGTGATTCGTACTTATGAAAATATTTTGCCGAACAATGTATGCGAATTTAAATAATTAATTGAAAACTAAAATAGAATTTAGCCAATTTAAAATTTTACCTTGAAAAATCAAAAATTGTGTTGTGCCCCATTTCATTCATCATCGACGCTAAAAAGAGTCACATTCATCCTACTTGCAAGTCAAAAGAAAACATTTGTTTCACTATGAGAACGAAAACTTATCATCCAACCTCGCCTTTTCTGAGAATACAACGAATGTCCGCAGACTTCTACCAATACACAACTAAAATCAACGTCGGCTGCAATAGTCGTCGGCTACGAAGTCACAATCAACCAACTTCCCGGTTTTTTGAACTTTGCAAACGTGGTGATATTGTGGAAGCCACGCGTAGACTCAAGACCCATCCACAGGATGTGTACTGGGTGAATCCTCGCGATCAAATGACTGCCCTACACTACATCATTCAACAATGTGATGGTGCAGCTCTAGATATTGACTTTCGTACCGAGCTACTGTTGAACGTACTTGCAAGAATGTCTCATCAACTCATAACGAAACAAAATTATCGTGGTCAAACAGTTTTTCATTTGGCCGTGTCTTCTTCCACCTGTGTTCACGTGAATACTCTGGAATTTGTGTTAGCTGCAATCAATGTGGCCATTGCGAAAGTTGTAGAGAATGTTTTTCCATTTTTATCCATTGATCTGATCTTGAATCATATTGTTCCATTTATAGAGGATGATGTGATGTTGATGCGTGATGAACTTGGATATACCGCCCTACACAATTGGCTCATGTGGGGACCTTATGGAAAGTATGGAGAACATGTCAAATTTTATATGAGACATGCTCCTATGGCTGCAATAGCGTTGAACAACCGCGGATGTACACCAATTCATTTATTATGTCGATCATTGGCATCCTGGTCACATACAGATTCTCTCGAAGCCTTCCTTGCTAATTGTCCTTACGACATTCTTCATACTGCGCTACGAACGCAGGATAAAGAAAAACTACGTACGCCACTCCATGCGGCTCTCAACGGAATCTTTTCTCATGTAGCATACCCATCTTACGAAGCAATCCGGTTGCTTTTACTCGTGAACTCCGATATCGCAACTCATTCATTTGATGGCAATCATGAAACGCCTTTAGATCTGGCACAGAAGCTTGGGGATCAGCCTATCTTAGATTTATTTTTCATCCATTTCGATTTTACGACTTGGATGAGAAATCCTGATCGAAATTCAAATGTATCACCTGCTCAAGCATATAATGAAATGTTTGAGAACGCTACACGACATTATCTTCCTCTTCATGCTCGATAAAATGACAGAACTTTGTCCACTAGGTTTTGATCATTTATAACTGTATGAATACTACTGCGCAACTCCTAGAAATGAATCTAAAATAATGCTATAAATTTTGAATGAATATTTGAAGATAATTCAACAGAATTGTTTAGTTATAGAGTTACCTGTGTAATCGCGTTAAGTCCTTTTGGAGATTGATATAAATCTTTGCTCCAGTAAAGAAGGGGGCTCAACCCTTCTGGAATGTCACGAACTTCCATTCCGTAATATTTTCCATTTCCATTGGAGGCAACAACTTTCATTTCTTTTCGCCCATCGCTTTCTTGCAACGTCGTAAAATATCCACGCATTAATGCCGTAAGATCGACACGACTTCCAGAGGTCGAAGAATGTCCTGCTCCATTTACGATGTGAATTTCACTGTTTCTTATTATTCTCCGAAGATCAGAAGCTTCTTCCACCGAAGGTAATGTTTTGTCTCGTTCTCCGACGACGATAAGCGTTTCAATATTGTATTTTGAGAGATCACTAAGGCGTTCGCGTGTCATTAAGTTGTTACCATCTTCTAGCCATTTTGTTAGTCTGTGGAACAAAGCATCGCGTGGCATAAACTTCAGCTTATTTGCCAAACTGAAGGCAACTCGGCCCATGTATGATTCTCGTTGGGGTGTATCAATAATTGACGGCAGCGCCTCCGATGAGAGCATGAGGAGTAATTGGTCAAATTGATACTCATCTGCAAACATGGGAAGAAGCTTTAGTAAGCCAAACAAATAAAAGGGCATTTTTTGATTTGCGACAAGGGGTGCTTCAAGATATAGTTGAGAACGCATATAGGATGTGGCAGGATTTATGAGAACGAGGCCTCTAACAGTATAATCATGCTTCTCACTTAGTTCTAAAGATACTGCACATGCTAGCACACTCCCAAATGATTCCCCCATTAGATAAACATCTTTTGAGTACCCAGAAGCTTCTCTTATATTGAGAGCGGAAAGAATATAATTTACTACACCGTCCCGAAGCTCTACAAAAGTGCTTCGATCCGACATTTCCATCGAGAGGCCACGTACATCAAACTCTACAAAAAACAATTGATTATTCAACAAAATTAATGCTTTTATCAATATCAATGGAACGTACCTGTTCCCAGTTCAGGGAACTTTAAGATTGTGACATTTAAGTGAGTTGTGAATGTGCTGTCGGTTGGGCGTCATACCTACGATTCAAACTAAACTTACCTGCAAAAACGGACAAACGAGAGTACCGTCAAAGCCAGGTAAATAAAGTAACATCGGTTTCTTTAAATGATCATTGGATTTGAATTCATTGACAGCAGGTGGATAACCCTCCAGAACCAACGGGTGTGAGAATTGAAAGTTACTTTGTTTTTCATAAACAGCTGCCGATGAAGGTAATGCACCCGCAACACGAAAGCACCCAACGAAGATCACAATAAATGGTATTATCCGTAGCAGACATCGCCGATGAAAGGAATAAATGTAGGAAGGTGTAGACATCTTACACAACCTACAACCAACTAATTTGAAATGTGCAATTTGAAACACCAAAATTAGAAGTTGTCAAAAAACCTGAAAGGAAAACTTGAAGTAGATTTTTGATTTTTTCAAGAAACTGAACACGTTTTTTTGAGAACTCGCTTAGTACGAATTTCCATTAAGGGCAGGATTGGTGTCACGACTAGACTTTACCCCCCTCCCTTGGCACAACGAAAATCTTTCCCACAAATCACAACTTACAATAAATTCCATTTTCATAAAATTAATTCTTTTTACGTCATACAAAATTCAAACATTCCAAAAATGAACACTCTTTCTAAATCTGCACTACGTTCGCACTTTCTCTCTACCTATGGTAAAATCCGATTTGCTTCCACTTCTTCCTCACAACGCGTTGCTGTCGTCGTAGACGGTGCTCGGCTTCCCTTTGCCCAAGCAAGTACAATCTATAAGGACGAAATGGCCGTGGATCTACAACGCATGGCAATTGTAGGTTTGATGAATAAATCGGCATTGGAGAAAGATTGCGTAGACCATGTTATTTGTGGGAATGTCATTCAAGAAGTGCGTACATCGAATATTGCTCGGGAGGCTGCCATCAATGCGGGATTGCCAAATAGCATAGGGAGTCATACGGTAGCTATGGCGGTACGTTTGTAAAAATTTCGTAGATCGCTTTTCCAAAATTATTTAGTATATTGATTGAATTGCTTTGTAGTGTATATCGAGTAGTATGGCTGTTTGTACAGCAGCAGAAAAAATTTTAGCCAATCAAGCTTCCGTAATAATCGCTGGAGGAGTTGAAACATTTAGTGATGTTCCCATTCGTCTTTCACGAAGACTAAGACAAAAATTGATTCAATTACCGAAGGCAATGAAGAAGGGTAAATTGAAGGCGTTGAAACACATGACCAAGGGCTCGCTCATGAATGATTTAATAAATATTGAGACTCCAGCTATTGCTAATTATACCACTGGCGAAGTCATGGGAGTTTCGTCGGATCGGCTATCCGCAAAGTTCGGAGTTTCGAGAGAAGAGATGGACAAATTTACTGTAAGAAGTCATAGCGCCGCTCAGGCTGCTCATGATCAAGGATTTTACAATGATGAAATAATTCCATATAAGGGAGATATGGCCGAAAATGGAATTAAGGGTGATTCAACTATAGAGTCTGTTTCAAAGTTGAAGCCGGCATTTGTCAAACCTTTTGGAACTCATACTGCAGCAAACTCTAGTTTTTTAACTGATGGAGCAGCGGCTTCTCTTATCATGTCAGAAGAAAGAGCTCTTGAATTGGGATACAAGCCACTAGCATATATTAGAAATTGGTCATTTAAAGCATGTGATCCGTTCGAGGAGCTGTTGTTAGTGAGTATATCATATATATGAAATGATTTTTCCTTGTGCTAAAATGTGATTAAAATATCTAGGGGCCAACTTATTGTTCACAAGATGTCCTTTCGAAAATGAATCTAAATATGTCTGATATTGGTGTATTTGAAATTCATGAAGCATTTGCTGGCCAAGTACTCTCTAATCTTACAGCGATGAACTCTCAAAAGTTTGCAGACGAAAATTTCGGAGGTAGAAAGGTAGGAGAGGTGGATCTTGATAAGTTGAACACGAAGGGAGGATCATTGTCATTAGGGCATCCATTTGGTGCTACTGGATCACGATTATTCACGACAGCATCCCGGCGGCTCCAACAAGAAGGTGAAAGATTTGCTCTAATTGCTGCGTGTGCTGATGGAGGCTTGGGTCACGCGTGTATCCTTGAGCGGTATGATAATAACTAAAGATTTAATTACTTCTGGTTCAAGATGTTGCCATGTGCATATCTCTTACATGGCGAATGATGGGGAGGTATTGTTTTCCTGATGTAGTTGCTTGTAATACACTAGTGTGTTATATACTTTCAGACTTATTACTACTAGTATGTACCGCATAATTACTTTCATCTAAGGTTGGATTTACACTAGCCTCTTTTGCAATCTTTGATCTTTCTCTCTTTATTTTTACCTTGCTTTTTTGCCTCAGAATATACAATCATTTTCCTTAGACACACAGTGTAAAGGTATAATGTAGATTAAATCTGGATTACCATCTAGCATAAATAAGAAGTGCTAGTTTGACCTTCGTGGATCGACATCTCCGTCATCGGAACGTGTAGCGTGTATACCGGTGCATGAATTCAACTAGTGCCGACGTTGTAAAGACATCCAACTAAAACAGAAGATATTGTTCGGTCTAACGAAACAGACCTTGTCTCTCGGAAGAAAAATAACAGCGGTTGGTCATATACGAAATTTTATATATATGAACGAGCTTTGCTCTTTTCCTGTACATGCGCATGTACCTGCTGAACTTCAGCCCTCTCTCCCAAGCCACAATCAATCAATACCATATACCATCCTCTTTTGGATGATTGGATGACGTTAAGATATCGCGGACATACAAAGCGAGCCGACAATATCTTCTTCTAACGACCTATGAATCCAACCCTGGGCATAGCTGTTCCCCATGTCGAGGAAAGGAACAAATGAATAATAATAAATGTAACAAAGATTTATGTATGTTCGAATGTTGACCAAAAATGGAAACTACTAAGAATCGAAATACGAAAGAAAGAACG
>Ga0213867_1000786_pt1 | contig 14217 bp, 11 predicted proteins | sample PICome_12_FD_160120 | JGI IMG/M metagenome (GOLD analysis project Ga0213867, IMG submission 160120) | Coastal seawater microbial communities near Pivers Island, North Carolina, United States - PICO540 | ecosystem: Environmental > Aquatic > Marine > Coastal | place: USA: North Carolina... | reverse complement strand
CATAAGTCACCACTCGTGGCCGGTGTGACTATGTGTGAGCATCAACTTCTTTGGACATTTGAAAATTTGGATAATATATATAAAGGTGGCACAAACTCCCACTGTTTCTATCATAGTAATGACTAGATTTCACTCACCTTGTCGTGTTTTCGAATGATGTAATGGAAGAATATCGTAAGTTTGTTCTTTACCTACGGGACTACTCCGATTTTCGTCTTCCGTCAAACTCGAAAAGATCTGCTGATACGGTTTGAGACACCACTCGTCCATAGAAAGTGTAGCCTCCATGATTGTGTTACTATTTATTATTGTAATGTGAGGGTTTCAACTTGCAACTTTGTATTTGTAACAGCTTTTTTTGTGATGGTTCCTATCCAAGGTGAAAGAAAATCTTTCTTCTTCTTTGATGGCTGTTTGCGCCTTTCCTTTGTTGACAAGTCGTTGAAGATGTGACACCATGCCTCATACTGGGGTTTAGCTGCTTGATGTGTTTTAAAGTATGATAGCTTGGCTAGCTAATTAGATGGTTTCCAACGAAAATTTCATATTTAACCTCACTACGTGACATATACGATCTGACGCAAAAAGATCGCGAAAGTCGTCGTACAAATACATAGACAGGAGAACTTCGGGAGAAAATCTTTCTGTGTCCAAGAGAGAAAGGTTTTTGAACAAGCTGCTACACAGCTGCTGCCTTTCACCCCTCCTGTTCCCATAATTGGCTGTCAACGTGGAATCGGTTCTCATTTTAACGAGAACCATAAAGATATGGTAAATCACCTTTTTCATCTTTTTTTCGTCTTCGTCCCTTCCTTTCCTTGAAGCGCCATCTGCTTCAAGTAAAACGTCTCTCTCTCTAGGAGACTTCAAAGTTGTCACCAACATAGTTACTCAATCAGACACCCATTGTAAATTCGGACCAAGATGGAGATTTCAAAGAGGTTCCCACGGATGTTCTTCCTTCTTTGACCAGAAAATTTTGAAGGTTGATATATGAAAGGAAGAGCATATTAGTAGAAATCATTATGTTCCTGAAAAATAGCACTTTCAATAGTTTCGTGATACTGTGGGAAACGTCTTCTAACACTTATACTTGAACAAGATATATATGTTCTAAACAATTCGAGCTAGAAAATTAAAAAATTAAGAATCATCGCCGTAAAAAACTTATTCTCAGTTTTCCTGAGATATTCTTGCCAGATTCATTTCACGTTTACTCAATCTAACAAGTATATTATCTATAGCTTCAGTAGCTTTAAGAGCTTCTTCTTCGGTTTCAGTAAAAGTAATCGTATTTTTTGTCGCATCCGCAGATATCATATTTCGAGCACGTTTCCTTGACCGTCGAAGCTCCCGATATGCATTAACGCGTTCCTTTTCATCTTCATTCACCGAGGCTGGTCGTTCGAAATCCCACGAATAACCAAGGGTTGGATGATATCTTGCACAGCTCGATAACGATTCACATGCTTCTGTAAGTGCTTGGAGAGTTCGAGCTAAGTTGGCTTTAACAATGGATCGAACACTTGGAGACTTGAAAATAGTTCCTTCAATTATATAATAAATACCCAATATCTTCTTCGCAGTCCTACTCGACCTGAGCACGTGTCTTATCACAAACAACTGCTCCTGCGCCGGGACAGCAGGCCCAACACCGTCCTGTTGTTGATTTTGATTTCCTATGCCATCTTCATTAGTACTTTGCTGTTTCTCTTCAGCCGGCATCAATTCGTACTGCTCACCAACCAACATTTCCAAATGACGTGCGTATGCATCTTCGGCTTTCTTTAATGCATCCACTGGATCAAACGGTCGGCCCTGCCACTGCTGTTGCCTGATTTGATCTTGAAATAGAGCATCGACGTTAATACGCTGATTGGATAGTACTTGGTTGCTGCTGAGCGATGGAGCGAGAAATGGATTTAACGGTAACAGAAAGTACTCTAACGCGTTGACTCGTGAAAGGCCGAAGCGTGCGAGATAAACCGGATCTGTAAAGGAAGTTGTGGACATGGAATGAGTATCACAAAAATTAAATGACAATGCTGTTGTTATTTTAGTTTGTTGCAATTGGGTATCAGGTGTACGAGTATTCTTGGTGTTGCTGTTCGTCAGTCCAACGCGCTTTCGCTTTCCCACCAACCAAGAGTAGCCCGTCTGTGGGATCGGGGAATGTTCATGGGTTTCACACTTTACACGTTCAAAATTTCATAGGTAATGACTGTAAGCTATTCTTGGTACATAATATGTACACGGAGTTGGATAGCTGAATACTTCCTGATGTTCGATATCATCATAACAAAGTATGAAAGAACATACCAGGTGCAGATGTCATCAACGCCTCGCCTGATCAATAGTTCTCCACTGATTTTTTTGTCATAGACAATGACAACGACTGCAGACTTGCATGAAAAATCTATGAAGTCATGTAGGACCTAAAACAATTTTATATATCATTTTTGATATAGAACAAACATCCATAGCCAATCTACTTTCCAGGCGACTACTACGAAGAACAAAGAAATTTATTATTTTACTTTGAAATACTTTCTACTTCAGAGTAACAAATATAAACAGACAAAAAACCGCGCTTACATACAAATCAAGTCTCGTTTTCAACGCAATGAAAGACGCCACCAAGGATGATCTCTACTCATCCCCACAAAGTACTAATTCACAGTCGAGCACAAGTACCAGAGGTGCTTTGCATACTTTCCTATTTCGCTCTCGTAAAAAAGATAAAGATAGCAACATGGTTTCTTCAGTTCAGAGCAATTATTCTACAACTTCCTCCCGTGAAACTAAAGTTCGTTTCGCGGATAACGTAATCCAACGGTTAGGCGCATGTGGTGCAATGAAGTGTGAACCAAACCTGGCTAGAAATGATAGTGACTTAGATATTTCCAGCAGTGAACCAGATGTCGAACCTTCCTTCTTTGGCAATGAGGGTGGGAGTTCGAGCATTCCCTTATGGAGGAGCCAATCTTCGAAGGACAGAAAAGACCGCGATAATATATCACTAGGTAATGACTCAGTGAGTGTTGAAGGTTGCAAGAAAACTTACAAGTCGGCGATCAAAGAAAAGAGTACTTGGAATTCCACTAAAAGGTCTCTCTCGTTTAACAGTATGGGTAGCGACCCCATAGAGAAATTTAGGGAGATGAGTTTGAATACTGTCGAATCTACTCGGTCTTATCTTCATGTTGTGGAAGAACCATGTTTATCAAATGATTTATCTGCAAAGTTAAATAAATTTTGCTCTAAAACTGTTATGCTGATTAGACGAGGTGACACGCAATGTAAAGTCAGAGAGTTTCATCGCGCTAAGCATTGTTACGAGGAAGCCTTAAGTCATTTTCGTAAAAAGCAGCAAAGGGAATCAAATTACAAGGAGTCTCGAATCGAAATAGAACGTGAAATGATTCAAAGGATCGACTTTGTGACACACTTGGTCATTGAAATTCAGCATTCGCAAGATGTGTTTACAATTGGAATGGTTCGCTTAAGACGTGATGAATACGAAAAGGCGTTGAAAAGCTTTAATGTTTCATTGAGAATGCGGAAAGCGATTTTAGGTGAAAGGCATCCGACCTTATCGACAATATACAATTACATTGCGATTTCCTATGCAAAAATTAAAGAATTTGACAATGCATTTGCTAACCTCCAGACATCTATCAGGCTTTTGTCATCTCCGAAAAACATGTCAAGTATTGAGTATGCCATTGTATTGCAAAGTTATGGTCATGTTCACGAAGAAAACGATGATGTTAAAGAAGCACTCACGATGTATTTTCAATCGCTTACGCTCATGCTTAACGTAGGTATCCAACATACGAATCATGGGACAAATGGTTCCATGTCGCTGTCGTCTTTGCCAACAGCTCGTCATGTTCTTTCGACAAAGGTGAATGGAGATACAGGTGTACACGCCTTCGCTTGTGATGGGGAATGCGTGGAACTTGTAAGAAATATCGACGTCAGTAGCTTACCTGAGGATCCAAAAATTGCTGTTGAAGTGTGTCTTCTACTCAACAAAATGAGTCAACTTTACCGACGAATTAATCATATAGATACCGCTATAGCGCTATCTTCATCTGCGATAACTTGTTTGAAGAGTGCTATCGGATCAAAGCATCATCCAAAAGTAATGATGTTCTTAAGAGATGCCAGTTTGCTTTACAAGGATGCTGGAGATTACGACCTAGCCTTGAAGGTATGTGGTCAAGTGTTGGTTATGAACTCAATGAAAAATGTGGTCACCAAAGAAAACACAGATAGTACCACAAGCACTCTTTTCAATCTTGGATGTATAGAACATGATGGTGGGAGTTCGAAAAAAGCGATGAAATTTCTACAAGACGCTCTTGGGCAGCAGATGAAATTGAAATTCATCGATCGCGATAACGTTCTAGTTGCCCATACCATGATGAGGATGGGTTGTTTATATGAAGAAGATTCCTGTTTTTTACAAGCTGAACAATCCTACTGCCACGCAATCCAAACTTTAGCTTCTTACTCCGGAGCTAACAAAAAAGTTGAGCTTGCTCGAATGCATCACAAATACGGGCAGTACTTCCAGAGGAGAAGGTTATATGATGATGCATTGTTCGAGTTGAACGAGGGTGTTAAAATTTATCATAGTTTGAAACGATTTAGCGAGAAAGATCATGAATATGTCATGCTTTTGCGAGATCTAGCTGATGTCAAGGTTGAGCTATCTTTGTATGGGGGAAAATCTGGAGATTTGACTTGCGGGATGTGTGGAATCTTAGATCTTTGCACAAATATAATGCAGGACGATTCCATTTAAATAATTTAATTTGTTTTGGGATAATAGATGTAGGAAATTAGAAGCTTTTATCAGCACATACTTCAGACAAAAATCAGAATTATTCTAATTCGGTTTGTAAAATTTTCGAGAACATATTTCGATATCGTGTAGCTGCATTGCCTCCTTCAAATTATTATTTAGTTTAAGGATTTTTTATTTGCAACTGTTGATAATTTTCAAAAGTAGTACGATTCTTCATGAGAAATCCAATATGCTTCCTCTGAAAGCATTTTCGTTCTGATATGCGTCACCATTTGTTTCCTTAGGATACTGCTAAAACTTTAAACAAAATGAAAATTTCCAATGTTTCAACAGGATGGAACCATTTTTCTAATCCAATGAATGAGATGTTGCGATACATGAGCCCTGCGTTTAATTATAAGAGGAACAAAAGATTCAGGCGGTATGTGCTAGAAATACCAAGGGTACTTCTGGTTCAATAGAAGATCTTATAAGAATTGCTATTTGTCCTCTCATTTTTTCTATTGAATGACGTAGAGGACGATTTTGAAATATATAGTGATCTGTAACTGTTCGAAGATATGTTAAACATGAAACAGTAGACAATCGAGAAGCATTTATAACGAAATAAAGTTAAAATTATGTACATCTGAGCTTTGGGAGCAACTTATGACATCTTAATTTAAGCATGCACTAAAACAAATAACTTAAATGATCTAAATTTGAAGGGGCATTTATGTAGTGAAAGCGATTTAAAAAACAAATAGTTAAATGTAAGGAAAATTCCTGGATTAGTCTTTGTTTGTCTGAAATTTAGCTGTCAGCTGACTTTAGAAAAGGTTAACAACTTTGACAGACACTTATTCAGTTATTGAATAACCATTGTCTGCGTAAGAATCAACAACTTGATCGTACGGATGACTCGACTTTTCAGTAGGTGAAACTTTAGACAGTTTCCCTAGTAATTCCTCTGAGGTGTGGGATGGTAGTGTTTGAGAACCTGATGCGGTCGCCTGCGGGCTATTGGATTTTGTCATGTACCCCTGCTGTGAATGAAGAGATCTTGTGATAGATGCATGATCTGATTGCGGTGGTGGTTGCACACGTTTTTGTTGAGAGTAACGTGATTGAATAGAAACAGGGCTTCTTTCTGAGCGACGTGACGGCATGGAAACAGCGGTTCGTTCCTCAGCAGCTTGAGTCTGATGAAACATATTGCTAACAGATGACGTATCTGATGATTGCTTGACCTTAGTACTATGTGATTCGAAGATATGCACTTCTTTGAACCTTCTAGTTATACTTTTCAGAGATCCGCTCAACTCGCGAACAACTCGTACAACTCCTACGTTAGAAGAATTATATTGGTGCGATGGAGAGTTCATAATTTTCTCGTAGTCGTGATAGGTGTTCGCTAACACAGTGACTAATCTTCCAACATTCTCTATCGGATCGATGAAGAATTCAAGAGCGCTACGCAACCGCTTGAACATATCTGTTTGAACACCGAAAGACCATACAACGCTCTGATCTTTCAAACCTCTTGTACAACTCTCATTGATAACATATCTTTCGTCAAAAAATGAATGCAAAGCCTTCGCTAGAGCTATCATCATTTGGCCTTTGGGTTGTACACTATTTACCCTGACAATGTCATCAGCAAACTTTTTGCAGCATGCAGCCTGCATTCGGAGAATTTCCTTACACTGTGAAGACACAGATTCTGTCACTAACAACGAAATCCATCTTGACGATTCGTCCATGTAGGTGTCTCTTAAGATTGTGATCATCATTTCAATATTTGCGACTTCTTCAGGACCAATCGATCTGTTCTTCGGATAGATTATAGAGGAAGATTGCCGCATCAATGCATCATTAGTGATGGTAATCAATTGCTTCAATACATCAAGAATATTTCCACTCATTCCGGTTTTGAAGCAAATATCTTTGGCTTCTTCATATTTCTTCAACGCTTCATTATATTCACCCAAATGAAAATGAACTTTACCAACATGGGTTAACAAGTTGGCCCTTCCAAGATCGTTTTCTCCCATAGACCTTTCCCCACATTCTAATGCTTCCAATAGATACGCTTTCGCTTTCTCATACTTTTTCATATCACAATTTACGATACCCATCTGGAGGCAAACTGGAATCCGCATAAATCCATCTTCAGAAATATCTTCTCCAAATTGATACTTTCCATTCTTTTGTCCTATTTTCTTTAGCTTCTTATAGGCATTGTTGTAAAACTTCTCCGCCTCTTTGTAAACTTTATTAGCATGATATACTCTCCCCATGTTATATAGAGGACCAACTAAATTGCAGCATTCTGCGTAGCCTTTTGCTGTGTTTCCCTCAGGAGTTCCATTAAGGGCTGTGTCGACGCTGATGGCAATAATTTCCTTCTTCAAAAAGTACGACGCTTTGAATGTATTCAGCGCATCATTAGCGTCCTGACCCTTTGCCATGGCAACTGCCTTACTGTTTAAAACAACAGCCTTCAAAAACATAACTTCAAGATTATCCGTGTTTGGAAGCGACGAATCATTGCTTGGAATGCCTGCTTCGGCAGCTTCGATTAAATCAAGACAGATCTTATAAGCGGTGAATGCATCCTGTAGTTGGTTTCTACTGACATAGGCTTCAGCCTCCCGTAAATGAAGATACACATCTTGTTTCAAATTACCGTCGTTCATGATTGTTTCAAGATGGAAAAAGGTGAAAGCAAAATGTCGCTTTTTCTCAAACACGCTCTGAATGCTCAGTAGGTGTGTGTGTGATTGTTTGTTTTCCGCGTCGCGAAGTAAAATAAAATAATACGAAATAACAAAAATACCCTCGTCTTGGTGAAATGTACCAGCATCCTGAGATTTCATAAGAGAAAACTGCTTAGAGGTACCGCATACACACACAATGCAGGTGTACGTACATGCATGTATTTATATATTTGCCAGGTACGCTTTGCGTATATGCTCACATACATGTACATTTATACCAGTAATTGATAATTTCGTCCTTAAAAGCATAGGGGAATTTTAATTATGGATGTTACTGGGCCTACTTAAGGCATCACAATTTTTCGAATGGTAATTTGCTGTGTCGATGGAAGTCATGTATGTAAATGACATAGTTTCAACTGCATTCAACTGCCCCTTTTTAGAAGAGTTCGTATTTGGGGATGTTGCCGATAATGCTCATGTGTTTGGGCGATCAAAATTGCAGCGAATTCTCGACACAAAAGGGAACCTTCTAGAATGTACATGACTACATGTACATGTGACTACATGAGTACATTTTTTAGGGAATGAGGGGTTGTAGATAAAATCGAAATATGATTTCGCGTCTGCCTACCTTCGCATTTAATGTCCAATCAGAAGTCACGTCTCCCTTAAGCTTTTATAATTGTACTAACATGTATTAATACAATGTAAGCACAAACGGATGAAGTAACTGACACTCAGCAGAAAGCCAACTAACTGACAGAGCGCGCTCGACCACAAGATTCGGACAATGGAGACAAAAGAAGAAGAGAAATAAGAAATGTAAGAGGATAACCGAGTACATGATGTATTCATAGCATGTCGACAACAAACCCGACACCCAACCAAAAAGTTCAAAAGAAACGAAGTAGGACGAAAACTGATTTCTCCAACAAATGAGGAAAGAATGAGGATTCACAGACGCTGTTGGAGTGAGATATTTGAAATACAAAGAAAAGATCGCCTACAAAATGCTGCTACTCCTCTTCCGAACCTGTATGGGATGAAGAGGACGAGTTATAACTACAAAGTAATTTATACCTAGTACAAGAGTATAACTTAATACCGGTAACGGTATAAAATAAAAGCATACAGTTCAAAAAAAATGAAGGGTTTACGTAGTCAGTATCAAAAGACGCGGTTGAGAAAAAGCATTGCTTGGGGAAAATTAATTGATATGTAAATTATTTATTTTTAGCTTTCGAGATCAAAATAATTTTCTTCAAAAATTATTCACACCCTTACCAATACAATATTTTACTTACACCAAATCCAGATGAGCACGAGCACTAAACAAGTGATCCAGATGAAGCCGAAGGAGCCGTTTCGAAAATATTTCGAATTGATGGACAATGTGCAATCCATCGTAGAATTCGCAATCATTAGAGAATTTTTAAAAGTTCAATGCTGCAAACAAAGCAACGAACAAACTTAGTCCGGATACACCTAGGTAGCGAGGTTGCGAAGAACCTCCAACGAATCCAGGCTAGAACAATGAACTTTTGTCCAAGTAATTAATTCTGTTGTCTCCAAAAGTCATCCACTTTCCTTCTACCAGATGCACCGTTTACGAAAGTACACGAAAGAAAATTCATGGTCATAATTGGTAAAACGTTGGTAAAGGACTTGACAAATCAGTAAAATGTGAAATGGCGTCTCGAAACATTTACTTCATCGAATTAGTATAGCCTTTGATGGTTGATATGAATTCAAATAATGTTATTTGTCAGTGTTTGTAATTTTTCCGGGTGTGAAGGACGGGAAGGTGTAGATTGGATTTTGAAAACGAAGGTGATCTTGGTACCGAACAGCACGAGGGATATCTTACATCTTTTGTCAACTTCTTCGATCGAAGATTGGATTCAGTTTGATATTTCGTAAGAGATAATCAAAATGTTAATCATAAAATTACGAACGATCTTGAAATTTCATTTAATGGCATTGCTAGTAACTTTTGGGTGCATTTCTTCATTACTTCTGCTATCTTCCAAAGTATGATCGTTAGATGAGAATGCTTGTATCCCAATCAAGTAAATGCAGAGGACGAAGCATCAACGAAGCAACAAAAAGGGGGACAATTCATTGCGTTGCGTCTGTACAGAAAAGAGATCCATCCAGAACGAAGTAGGATGCTTCAATTATAATATAAAGCGTCTTTCCTGGATGAGTTCAGCATCCAATGTCTCCGAGCTCTACCCAAAAGAGACGGAAATTTTGAAGAATGAAGTATTCATTGAAGCCGTTCGTTGTATTCTACCGGGTAGGTCTACCGAATCTCATTCTTCAACCCTCTGCGGATGGACACCATTTCATCGGACGTAATGCAACATATGGTATAGTGGTAAAGAATTCTGGAGACTATCATCGTACGCTTGCAAATATTCAAATCCCTATTACTGAAATGTTGAAGAAAGCTAAAATACGGGCAATTTGCGAACCCCAAAACATGTTTCATGGCCTTGTCATAGCTGATATTCTCAAACAATACTGCGATTAACATTCGAATAAAGGAGTTATTATTCCCTATACAATGATACTGCAAAGACAAATTGTCGAGGTGAAAATAATGCAAGTAGATAGTCTCATGAATAAGTATAACCCTCGTGACCCTCAAAGAAGGGCGATGGAGAAGAGAGCTGCAGAGATCGATGCTCATTATACGAAGCGAGCTAAGAAATTAGATGCCACATCAACAGCAGGTAACAATTTTAATAGTGCCTACAAGTCTTATGGTCTAAATGGAATCGATATGCTTTTAGTTGGTCACTTTGACGAAGTGAACAAAATGATTCAAGCAATTAATTTGTTCTCTAGCGAAGGTGGCTGCAGAATTACAAGAGGTAGGAAAAATGACTCCTGTGAGCTCAACAGATCACAGAAGGAAAGGTGCTTAAGTTTCGTCGAAGAAGATATTTAAAGTAGCGCTAGGATGTATGGCAAGAAGGACCCAGAGTGAACTAATGCTAGGTCAGGTGCAATTATATATGAAGAACAAAAGAAGCTGCAACTCAGATAGCGTGCACTGGAAATGACAAAGGATATTGCTCAGAATATGGGAGTTCTTGGTTCAATAGTAAGGAAAAACGATGACGCGTATGATGTTTCTATTATATACATTATACAGCAACTACTAGCAAACCTCTTTAGAACCAGTGATTGATGAAGAGGACAAATTATGTAGTAATCTATAATTGTTACAAGAGTCGAAGTTGACAAAGAAGTACCGGTTTCTCTCATATCTACCCGGTACATCCCGGTACCCCGGACCCCGGTACAGAATTAAGAATTGATCAAAAATAATTTGAGGCTGTAGCAGCTGATAAAAATATTTTGACCTCGAGCGCAGATCTAGAGCAGAACTATAAAGTATACACCGGTAGTTATTTATGAAAACAATTTAGGACCCGATTTTTTATCGTCGTTACAAGCTCTCCCGTAGTCGAAGATTTGATTTCGATCTGGGGAATACTTGAGAGAGGGAGATCGAACAATACGCAATGGCGACAGCAGCGATAACATCTTTATTTAATGTAGCGGGAAAACATGTTTTGGTTACTGGTGGTTCACGAGGTATCGGTTTTATGATTGCGAAAGGCTTTGCTGAAAATGGTGCCAAAGTCATCATATCGTCTCGATCGAAGGAGGCTTGTGAACAGGCGGCAGACAAAATTGGATGTATGTACTACGTCTGTAATGTTGCTACGAGGGAGGGATGTGTAGAATTGGCCAGACATGTGTCCACGTGCCAGCAATTTGGGGGGAAGCTGGACGTATTAGTTAATAATGCAGGCACAAGTTGGGGTGAACCACTTGAACGAGAAAGTGGAAAGGCGAATTGGGGGTTTGACAAGGTGTTCGATTTAAACGTTAAGAGTATTTTCTATCTTACGAGGGAATGCATGCCGTTTCTGGAACGAAAGGATGGCTTTGATCCTGGTCGGGTTATTAATATCGGAAGTATTACAGGGTTTGTACCTCAGGAAGCACCTTCTCATGCTTATGATGTTAGCAAGGCTGCGGTCCATCACCTCACTAGGAAGATGTCAAACGATCTTGCCAAGAAGAATATTACAGTCAACGCGTTGGCTCCTGGGTACGTTCCTACGAGGATGTCGGAAGGGTTGCAAACGTGGGGTGCTTCAATGGAAAAAGTTGCATCGCAGATTCCACTAGGCAGACTTGGGAACGAAAACGATATGGTTGGCGCATGTATTTATCTCTCGAGTAAAGCTTCATCATGGGTTACTGGAACAGTATTGAACGTCGATGGAGGTGCAATTGGATCATTGCAGATACCATTGTCAAGTTTGTAACATCCGATGTAGCGAGGAAAAATATGCTATGTTGACTCATTTTCATGATAGCCGAGCTGATTTATCTTTCAGTTGCTACCAAAGGAATCCTTACATAGTACGCTATCTCTTCGCAGTTTGTCAAGATTTTGGATGGCATCACAATTCTTGTCTTGAATAGAACTCAATTTTTGTTTTGCCATTTTAAGCTTCAGCTCTTTACTCTCCATAATACTAGCGATACGATCTTTGGCCAACCGTATCTCTTCTTTGCAATCTGCGTGTAATTTTCTCATTTGCTCCTCAAGCTCTTCATCACGTTGTTTACGGTCAGACTCTAATATGTCAACTTTAGCATGAAGAGCGTGAATTTCGGATTTTATGCTGTGAAGTTTTTTGTTGTGCTGCGTTTGCGTTTCTTCGTCTTTTGCACGAACTGCTTGATCGAGATCTTTCATGGCATTTTGCTCGAGATCGAGCTTCTTCCTCAAGTCATTCATTTTGTTCTTTGACCCTTTGACAGCTTTTTCTTTCTTAAAATGTATTTTCTGCAAAGAATGTTTTTCAGATCTCAATTGCTCAATACTCTCTTTGACTTGTAACTGATTGTCTGCCGATCTTTTGAATTCACAATCCAAGTTTGACCGATATTCCTTTCGAAATGAGAAGCATTAAAGGGGTGTAAGTATGTCGCTTTAATGATTTAATTTATTACGAACCTTTACTTTCTTTTCGTAGTCCTTAGTGACATCTCGACAATATTCAATCAACTCGGAATTCAGCTTTTTACCAGCTAAATCTATATCCCTTCTGTACCTCGATTCAACATTATTTAACTCTGTCTCATATAAAATTTCAGATTCATTTTCTTTAATTTTCCTTCTATCAGTTCGCCAGCAATCGTCGTCTCTGTAAGTTGTTTCGTAAATTGAGTAACCGCTTTGCATGTATATGGTTCTTATGGGAAGACGTGATAATTATGGACTATGAACACTAACCCTAGAAATTCTCTCATCTTGATAACGGTTTGTTCATGTGTTTTGATTAAACGCTGAATTTTTCTGTCGTGATTATTGCAAAGTTTGTACAATCGTGATCTTTCGTCGCTTTTGGCTACTTTAAGCTCTTCATTATTTTGGGAAACTCTTGCACTTCGTTCTTCCGCAAAAGATATCCTGTCGTCTTCAATATCCTTTGCATGAAGGTCTCGAATGACTTGCATTTTATGACTGTGTTGAAGTTCCGTCGCAGTTACACTTTGAGTTTCTTCAGATAAAAGTTTATCAAGCTTTACTTGCCATTTTTCCTTGTTTACTTTAGCGGAATGAGCAAGTTGCGTTCTATGCTCTTCTATTTTTTGCGCAAAAAATTTTTGTATTTCTTCTTCCTTTGCCTTCCGGTGAGATTCTATTTTTTGTTTGTTTTCATTCACAATCTTCATTATTTCCGGTTCTAAATCTTTGCCAACATTTCGCTTAATTTCAGGAATATGTTTGGATTCTAATGTACCTAAGCGACACACCTCTCCCTTGTCAAGCTTATGCTGGAAATTAATTAACATCTGATTTCCTTTCTTTTCCTCTACATCGCAAATTTTATGTTTAGCTACTTTGATCTTGCTAACTTCTTCCTCGCGCAACTTCTTGTTTTCCTTCAATAAGTTACAATCCTTTACAAGTTTACTTTGGAACTCTGATTGACTCTCCTGGAACTGAAAGCAAAATATAGTAAGATATCATTGATTATTATACGAAACTTAACGTGTAATTTACCTTATCGAGCTCCTTCTGCTGTTGAGCAATGCGGTTGAACCAGCTGTTTCGAATGTCTTTCACTTCCGCTTTGTGCGTAATTTTAGTATTATCAAGCAGCTTATCCAGACGAGAAGCTTCCTATTTCGGAAGAAAGTTTTGAGATGTTTCAATGAAAACTTTTAATGTTTAGGACACAAACCTGGTTTAGTTTCGAAAGTTCATGTTGCATTGCGGCCAAATCATAGTTCCTTTCTTGTCCACTTTTCACGTCTTCAAGATTAACAGCACCACTTTGAGTTCTTTCGTTATCAGAGTAGCTCCAGTCTTCCCAAACCCATTTTGTTTTCATACTGTGGGAATCGCCGAATAAACTTCGTTTCGGTTTTTCTGTAAGCTGGCTTTTATTGGACACTTTCTTGTGTTGCAAGAAGTCGGCGGCTTTCCGATTGAGTGGCTTATTCTTTTCAGTGCTCTTTGTTTCTGCATTTTCCTTATTTTCAACGTTTTCCTTGAAGCTATCCTTGTTCCTCGATGATAAGTCAACTTGATCGAGATAAGCCAATAAGGAAGTCAAACGATCATTCGCATTACCGTTCTCATCTTCCATTTTACAC
>Ga0213867_1000785_pt1 | contig 14224 bp, 15 predicted proteins | sample PICome_12_FD_160120 | JGI IMG/M metagenome (GOLD analysis project Ga0213867, IMG submission 160120) | Coastal seawater microbial communities near Pivers Island, North Carolina, United States - PICO540 | ecosystem: Environmental > Aquatic > Marine > Coastal | place: USA: North Carolina... | reverse complement strand
TTCAAACAAACTTTCAATCAACATAAATTGTTCCTGGTCAGTTGGTTTTTGCTCTGACTTTTTTAGTAAGTCTGCTTGAAATAATTCTCTTGATGTTTCTAAACTGGTAAGTCTAGCAGTAACTTCTGTATATGCAAATACACCCATAGCTACTCCTACTACAATTCCTATCATATTTTTAACTGGCATACTTACTGATGTATTTTCAGATATTTTCATATATTAGGTCCTCCAAATAATGCTAACAATACAAAAGCTAAGATTAATAAACCTGTAAAATAATAATTCATAACTACATTCCATATTATTTAGTTGCTTTTTTACCTTTGTTAACACCTTCTTTTATTATATATGACTGAGTACCATTAGCACCAGTCTCTACTTCTTTTCTAAGGTTCTTAAATATGTTCATTTCTTTAAGTTTTCTTTCAACCTTTTTTTTAAATTCTTCTAGAAGTTTTGTGTCTCTCATTTTGTCTTTTCTTTCGTAGTATGTTTACTCTTGAGTGCCATAACCAAGTAGTAAATTTAATTGAATAAGTTTCTAACCATGAAAATAAATTATCTATTAAACCACAAGCTTTATAAAAAAAGTTATCAATCATTTATTTTTTACCACCTTTAAATATTTGTGTACCTTTAATACCATAAATACTTGCAACAACTAAAATCCACAAATTTGTGAACCAACTGGGAAGCTGTTGGAATTGTTCAAAGAACTCTTTAATTTTTTGAGATGCGTTTGGGTCATCGCTGAAGACTCCCCAAGCAATCACCAAAATTGGCAAAGTTAAAATTATTAAAACTGCTTCGTCTTTCCAGTCCGATTGTCTTGCTTCTAATAACTTACCACTATACTCTATCTCTCCAGCAGCCATCTTCTCTGCGTGTTTAGCTTGAGCATTAGCCATCATCATTTTTGTTTCTTGTTTCTTTTTATATATATGAGAACCAGCATTGACTGCTAGTTTAATTGCACTAAACCACATTGTTTTCTCTCCATTCTTTTACATCAAATGAAGGACACTTCTTAACATCATCTACTTCATAGTGTCCTATTATTTTTGTTATATTATATTTCTCTTTTAATTTAATTACTATATCTTTTAGTGTTTCAAATTGTTCTTCATTAAAATTATTTTCCCAACCACTTGATTTATCAGAGCCACCTATCATACAAATTCCTATTGATGTACCATTAACTTGTCTAGCATGAGAACCTGTTCTATGCTCTTCTCTACCAGTCTCTAATGTACCATCTCTTTTAATTACATAGTGATAACCTATATCATCCCATCCATTATCAACTGTATGCCAATGTTTAATCTTTGCTGCATCTACATCCATATCAGCAGGTGTTGCTGAACAATGTATAACAATCATATCTGTTTTATTTCTTGGTGTCATATTATTTATTCTTTCTAATTATTACTCCTGATGTTCCTATCTTATATTTACTAGGAATTTTTTCTACTTTAAAACCTTTTCCCAAAATATCTTGAATGTATTTTAATAATTCTTCTTTACCAAATCCTTTTTGAAAAGTTTGACTAGCTGTTCCTTTTCCTAAAATGTAACCATCACCATAACGCATTACACTTTTAGATTTATTTTTTATAGCTTGTTCAGCTACCTTAGCCACTTCATCTCCTCTAGTAGTAATAACACCCATACCTTTATTACTAATTAATTGTCCAATTTGTCTAACTACATTTGCTCTTTCTATTTCATCTTCAATTACATTTAATACATTAGCATTAACAACACCATCTTTAGAAGCAAATCCTTCTTTAAATATAACATCATCTACTGACCGATAATCAGGTAATCTACCTTCAAATAACTCACCATCAAATTTTAATTTAGATTTTAAAATTTTTTCATCTGGAACAAAAGGTTCATGACTTGTAACTTTTTTATTCTTAAATTGTCTAGTTCCTATGCCTATACCAGAACCAAAATCATGAACATTATTAATGTTATTATCATCAAATATTTTATTAACTTTTTTATATGTACCTGCTGTATTAGTAATAGCTGTTTTACCTCTATCAATTAAAGAATCAGCAACTGTATCAGTCGTTTTTTTACCTAATGCTTTTGTTACTTGTTTACTTATTGCTTTACCTACTATACCACCTATATTAAATTTTTGTTTATCAAATGACAATGAATCTCTAAAACTTTCTAATTCTTTTTTATGTTTACCATCTATTCTACTATTTAATATAGATGTAATTTTATCACTCCATTGTTTATCTTCAGCAAATCCTGTCTTAGCTATAGCTTTTATAATATTTTCTTTACTTCCTTTACCTTCATTGTAAAGTTTTATTTCTTTTCTTACTCCCTCATAACTAGGTTTTGTTTGTACCCAATCTAAAAACTGAATGATAGAATCTTCTTGTGTTTTAAATTTTTTAATTTTAGCTTTACTTTCTTTTGCAGCTATAGATTCTTCTTTATCATCAAATGATTGAAAGTTAAATAAATTATTACTTCCTTCTTTCCAGAATCTAGATGAACCCCATCCAGTCTCTCCACTATTAATAGCTAAAATAATATCACTAGGTATAATTTCATCTTTATTAATAGTATAAACTTTTTCTGCTGTATCTATTAACCATTGTTTTTTAGCAGGTTCTAAATCAGAAATTTTACTATAATCTTTTTTAACTTTTGTTTCATCAATAGGTAAAATATTAGCACCTTCACCTGTAGTAGTATCTACTGTCATTGACTTAGGTATTAAACTATTTATTTGTTCTTTAACAACAGGTTTTTTTATAGGTAATATTACTTCTTTAGCTGCTTGTTCGACTGCATCTCCAGTACTAAAATTTTTTCTTTTAACAATACCTCCTGTTGCAAATGGAGTTAAACCTGATTGTCCAGTACCTGATGTTTCTAAACTTTTTAATGGTGAACCAAATATTTTAACTATATTTCTTCTCCAATTAGGTAAAGGTAATAATCTTTCATTTATAATTCTTACTGCTCTATCAGTATTACCATTCCATGCAGCTTGTCCTGCTTCAACTGGTACTGATGCAATTTGTGCAGCAGGTGGAAATAAAAACCAAGGCTCTCTAGAACCTGGACCAATAAATCTGTTTGCAACTAATTCAGGTAAGTAACCAAACATACCAGATAATCTTGCACCTTCAGCCCACCATCTATTGTTATCAGCATCATAATCAGTTATAACCTCACCATACTTTGCTATTTCTCTTAATGATTGAACACCAGAATAAATAGGTAATACAGCTAAAGTTTTTACTAAAGTTTTAGCATTACCATTTTCCATTCGTGCTAAAATTTTATTTGTTTGTGCAGATTTTGCCATAGCCCATGATAAAAACTGACCCATTAATCTTACCCATTGATTATTACTTTGTGTAAATAATAATCTATTAGATACTTGAGGTATTAATGCATCTCTGTTTGCACCAATAACACCTGTTTGATTTAATATTTTTTTATTGTTACTAACTTTAAGTGCATCATCTAAATTTTTAAACTTACCTATTTGTAAAGCTTGATTAGTTTTAACACCATAATTATTTTCTAAGAAATATATAATTTGTTTTGCTTGTCTTTTTTCTAAGTTACCTTTTGAAGCTAATTTATTTAAAGTTTTAGATAAATAATGTGCATCAGCAACAGCAGTATTATATGCAAATCTTCTAGCATAACCAGTCAACCATTGTAAACCTAATGCTTTAAACATAATGTTATTAACTTTTTGTGTAGGAGTTTTACCTACCCATCCAGCATTTAACATAATATTTTTACCTTCAAATCCAGCAGACCTTTCTAAACTAGATGCAATAGCATTATCTATATCTTGATTTAAAGCTTTTGCTGCTCCTGTCTCTCTTCTATTTGTTAATGCTGTATCTTTAAATCCTTTAAGAACACTTCTCCAATTAGCAGAGTTTTGAAAAGGTTGAACAATATCACCTAAAGATGATATAGTAACTCTACCTAGCATATTTAAATTACCTAATGTTGCTAAAATACTTGCACTAGATTTTGCAGCACCTGTCATAGCTTTTCCATATCTATCAAAGTATGCATCAATACTATCAGATACTAATTTTATTTCTTGAGCAGCAGCACTTGTAGCTTTTTCTTTTGCTAAATTAGAATTTAAATATTTAGTTTTTATTTGTTGCATTAAAGGAGTAAGTAATTCTCCATTAGTTCCAAATTGTCTCGCAAAAGCTATAGACTTAACTGAATCATTTACAACATTACTTAATATGGCACGAGCATCATTTACTAAATACCCTTTCTTTTCTAATACTTCTTCTACTAATTTATAAGGACCAACTAATGTTCTTTCTTTTTCTATATGGTCTGATACTGGAGTTTTAATAAAATTTCTATTTGTTAATTTATCTTTACCTGCAAGTATTTCTTTTAGTACACTACCATTAAGAACAGTATCTTCACCTGCTGTATGTCCTTGATAATATCTTTCTGCTGCTTTCTTAGGGTCTTTATAATTTAAACTTCTATAAATACCTTCTACTGTTTTTAAGAAAGCTTTCTCATCTTTTTTAATTACATCGTAGTTTAATAATCTAGGAAAATAATCTTGTATTTCTTTTTTAGAAAAGAACCCTGAACTATTATATAAATCTTTAAATTCATCCATATAACTTCTTAGGTCTTTAGATAATTTTTCTACATTACTAGGAGTATCTTTTGTTAGTTGTTTACCTCTGTTAATAGAAACAGCAGCAGCTATTTCATCATCAGTATAACCTTTAGTTATATCATTAATTTTTCTAAAGTAATATCTTTGCATCTGTTCAGCAACAGCAATTGCTGATTTTTCTTGAACAGGAGAATCAACTTCTCTAAATAACATCTTACTTATTTTTTCTGTAGCACCACCATAAGAATTTAATTTAGACGCACTTGTTCCTGACATTAAATCTCTAACTTTTTGCATAGTTAGTTGTGTCCACTCTCTATCAATAATACCTAATACTTTTCCTTTTTCTAAATTAGTACCAAACTTAGAACTTCTTTGAATCATTTTTTGCATTTGACCTGCCATTGCACCACCAGCAATCCAATACATTAAATCAGTTTCTTCATCACCAAATAAAATACCACCAGTTGCACCCATACCAGCACCTACTAATGGTCTAACAGTTGCAGATAATAAACTTCTTACTGCCCAATCAATTTTTGTTTCATCTTTTTTTAATGCTTCTAATATTTTTGTATTTCTATTAGCAACTAACTCACTCCATTTATCTAATTTTTTAGACTGTTTATCTATTAATATTTTCTTTGCAGCTTCACTAGCTTTTTTAGCATCTATAATTTCATTTCTAATATTTATTATTTGCTTACCTAAAGGTTCTTGTTTTAACATTCCAGGAACATTTGCTTTAGGTTTTTTTCTACCCTTTAATTTTCTTATCTTAATTAATAAATCTCTTTTCTCTAATAATGTTTTTTCTAGTGATTTAAATTTTGCTGTTTCTGCAGCTATAGGTCTAACAAAGTTGTTAGTCCATTTAATTAATTCTTGACTAGCATTTTTAACTTCAGTATTATTTGCAGCTTTTTGAATTTTTTTTAATTGAGGAACAGTAAGATTGTTTTGTTTTGCTAATTTACCATCAATAAAATTTTTAACTAATTCAACTTCACTCTTTATTAATTTAGGTGCATATTTACTTAATACTTTACCACCTATAGGAATAACACCACCAACTGCTGCAGCAACTCCAGAACTAACAGCTACATTACCCCAATCTATTTCACCAGTTTTTGCTAAGTTATCTATAACAACATCACCACCAACTAATAAACCATTAAGTGTTGCAGCACTAATAGGATTAGTCATAGCTTTTAAACTAACAGGATTTAAATATCCAGCTAAATAATAAGGGTCTAATAACATTGATAATACTGACCCTGTTGTTACTACTCCACTATCTTTAGCTTCATCAGTATCAAACTTCCAATGTTCTTTTTCAAAAGCATCAATTCTTTTCTTTTCATTCTCAATAATAAAATCTTTAAATGTTTTATCATCATCAAATAAATCTTGTACTTTAGCTTTACCTATTCTAAATAAATTACCAAGTACCATGGTTTCTTTATCCCAACCATATTCTAATTTTTCAAGATTAGATATTTTTATTTCTTCTCCACCTGTAAGCTTAGAAGGTTCTTTATCAATTAATGTAGTTGTAGGAGCTTCTATTGTAGAACTAAATTGTTCTATTTCAGAAGTTGAAAGAAGAGTACCACCTGTTAAAGGTTGCTCTTCTGTTGTAGGGATTGAAGTAGAAGTGTCATTTATTAAAATGTTTTGCTCTTCATTTGTTAAAGGAGTACCACCTGTTAAAGTCTCTGAAGACATTGTTTCTCCTATCCTCTTTTAAAAGGTCTAATATTAGTTTTATTAGTTTTTATTTTTTCAAAGTTACCTTCAGTATCAGTAAATGCATCAGTTATTTTTTTTGTATTAGCATCTGTACTAGCTTGTATATCTTCAAAAGTTGTTTGTTTAATTGGTTCTTTACTTATGTTATTTTGATTAGCATTCCATTTATCATATTCAATTTTTTCTTCAGCAGTTAATTTACTTTCTTGTTTTGTATTTTTAATAGTTTCCCATGTAAATTTTTCATTTCCTCTAACAAAACCAGAACCATCAGGTAATAATCTAACATTAGTTTTAATTGATTTAGGTTTATTATCTTGTATAGTTTTATCTTGAGATGTACCTTCTGTAGATGTACTTTCTATTTCTGCTCCTGCAGATTCTGCATCAGTAATTATATTTTTAAATAATTCTGGATTTTTTTCAGTAGCATATTTTAAAAATTCTTTCATAGTATTTTCATCACCTTTATAAAGTCTTTGATAAACTATTCCAGCTTGATTTTGTTCATCGACATCTTTATTATTTTTATACATTAAGTTAGCTTTTTCAAGAATATACTTATTCATAGTATTACTTAATAGTTTCATTTTTGATTTATCTGAAAAGTCAACCGATTGTCCATTAGCAAATTCCATTTTATTATTTTGATTAACTAAAGATAAAGGAACAAAAGTCGTAAGTCTAATATCAGTTCTAAAATCTAATCCTTTTTCTGATATGTTTCCACCTCTACCATCTAAAATATTAGTCATTTTATTATAAACAGTATCTGTATTCCATGTTTTACTTACATCACCTTTATTTTTTGTAACAGTATTATAATGTAATGTCATAGTATCATTAGAATTTTTTACTTCATTAAACATATATTGCATAGCAAGTAAATTTTCTGTTGCAGGTGGCTTCATTTTATCTATTTTACCATCTGTTTTATTAAATGAATAACTTATATCATCATTACCACCAAGTTTACCTGTTTGATTTAAAAATTTAAAAGCATTACCATCTTTTGTTATATCAAAATTAATTTTTCCTCGTTGACTAGCCCATTCTGTTTGATATGGCTCAGGTGGTTTTCTTAATCTAACTTTGCTTTCTTTAAATGTAATAGTTGAAAGGTCTGTATCAGAACCAACAGTTTCTTCTTTAACAACTTGAGCAGCTTTAAGTTGGTCTTCTATAGTAGCATTAACATCATTATTAACACTAGATTTTTTACCTAGTATTTTATTAATTAAAAAACTATCACCTTTAGCATCTTCAATTGCTTTTGAAAATCCTTTATTAATAATCTTAGTATCTGTTTCAAGTTGTTTGTCAAGACTATTTCTATCTAAAGTAAATTTATAATCTTTAGCACCACCAAAGTTAGCTATCATATCTTTAAAACCTTCAGGGTCAGTTTGTTGCATTACTTTATATTTTTCAGTACCAAGAGTTGCCATTAAATATTGTTGAGCATAAGCCTCTTTTGTCATGTTAGGAGCTTCAGCATTTAATTTTTTAATTTCATTAGCTTTAGCTTTTTCTTTTTTGTATTCAGCAATGTCAGCAGCATACTTATCTTTCTTCATTGCAATCATTAAATCTCTATTAGCTTGTAATTCTTCTGCTCTAATTTTTAAATTTTCATTAGTAATTTCTCTGTCTCTTTCAATAGCACCTGCTGCAAAATTACCTAAATCCATTAAACTAATACCCATATTATTCTACCTCTTCTTTTTCTTCTTCTTTAACATTAATAACTTCTTCTACTTTAGAAGGTAAGTCTTTTTCAATTCTTGCTAATAAACTATCACTAATACCTTCTTTACTTGGTTTAGCTTGTACTTCAGATTTATCAGGCTCACCATCACCATCTATATCAACAGGTGTAATATTATCTTCAGGAAGCATTGCATCAGGGTCATCATCTTCTCCCTCATACAAAACATAATCTTTTATTTCAGCATAATCAGCAATAGCTATTAGTAAATAAATTGTAGGTTCTGCTAATAATAACATTAAGTCAGGAGTAAATTTTCCTTCAACATAACCTTTATATAAAACGACTTGTGCTATTTCATCAAGAGGAGTACCTTCAGAAATAATTTCAATTAATCCTCTTAAAGAATCTTGTTCAGTTAATACCATATATACAGCTCTCATTGCTTCTTCTTCATCTGTATACTGAGGTGGTCTTTCCCATGCTTTAGGTGTATCAGGTGAATCAGTTAAAGATTCTCCAGGAATAGGAGCATTAAAAGGATTAACACCTGTTTCATCAAATTGATTTTCTTTTAGTCTTTCAGCCATTATGTTCTATACTTCCTTACTTTGTTTGCTATACTCTTTGGTTGTTTAACAAATTGTTTACCTTGTGCTTTACCTTTTCTTTTAGCTGCACTTGTTCTTGCATACTCAGAAGCTGATAAAGCTTTTATTGCAGCACTAGGTAAATATCTTTCTCCTGTTTTACTAGAAGGTTTACCAGATTTAGTTCTCCATTTTTGCTTACTCCAATTTTTTAAGCTTTGCTGAGACTTAGCTAGTGCCATTATGATTTATATCCTCCACCTGCTTTCTTGTAAGCTTTAGCTAGAGCTTGTGCTTTTCTTGCACTCCATTGTCCAGCTTTAGTTCCATGCGAAGATTGTGATTTTATTCTTTGAAATATTTTTTTTCTCATTGTAGGTTTTGTATAGTTACCTGCTTTATTTACTGCCATTAATAACTCCCCATAATATTCATATTTTGATAATAAGTTTTCATATTATTTGCTGCTCTTGTGCCAAATACATCTTCTACAAAATTACCACCTGCAGTACCTTTAATATCTGTTCCTTCATAAATACTTTTTGCTGTATTAGAAAATTCTCCTTGAGAACTAGGTAATGCTGCCATCTCTTCAATAGGGGTAGGTGCTAATAAACCTGCTATTTTAGATTTAGCTGTTCCTATTAAAGCATCTTTTGTTTTACTACTTATTAATGGTTTTTTAATTAAATTAGAATAACTTTTATTTCCAGTAAATGTATATTCAGTTGCTTGTCCTGGAGCAGTTGTTCCCATTGTATAATCTCCAGTTTTACTTAAATCAACATCTATATTATAAGGAGTAGTAGAAAAATCTGAAGCATAATTTTTAATAGTTCCTAAAGAACTTTCAGCATCTAATCCTGTCATAGCATTATTTACATAAGTACCTTGTGCTTTTTCAAAAGCAACTTTATCATTAAAATATCTTTTCATATTAGGACTATAGCTATCTATTGTAGATTGGTATGCATTATTAATATTGTCAGTTACAATTTTATCAGTCGCAGTACTACCTTGAGTAAACCAACCTTGTTTACCTAATGTTTGTTTAACTTCACCTGCTCCAACTTGTTCTTTTAAAATATCAAAATTTAAACCTATATCTGGATTTTGTATATATTTTGCTGCAGTACTAGAATCTATTGTCATTGGTGCTGTTCCACCACCTGGAACTTGACCTTGATAAGTTAGAGTACCTTGTTGTCCTTTAAAAGGTTTCGGCATTTTTTGTTTTAAAAAATCTCTTGATTTAACAAATAAATCTTTTGCTCCTCTTGATACTCTAGAAAAAATATTATTACCTTTACCAAAACTAGAAAAACCTTTTTTAATTGAATTAGTAATACTACTTTTTATTCCAGAAACTTTTAAAGAAGCTGCATTATAACCATTTCTAATAGCATTACCAACATTACCAATACTTCTAATAAATAAATTTCTAGAACCCATCATTCCACTAGCTTGACCAGCAGCCATTCCTCCCTGTCCTATTATATTACTTAATCCACCAAGAGCATAAGGCATAGCAATAGATAAAGCAATAGCACCTATTGGTCCAAGTTTTTTATTTAAAGAAGTAATACCACGCATAGTTGCTTTTCCAACTTTCTTTATACCTTTAGCAATGCCTTTAAAAGCTTTACTAATAGGTTTCTTTACTGCTTTCTTTACTGTTTTTATTACTTTTTTTACACTTCCCATATTATTTTTCCTTTATAAATTTATTTATTCCTTTTGATATTTTTATTTTATTTATTCTTTGTATTTCTTTTCCTGATTTATTCATCCTTAACCAATAAATATATTTATCTTTATTATTATAAATTCTTTTATCTTTATATAATTCTTCTGCTGTTGAATCATATATGTATTTTATTTTATCTAAAGCAGTATTAACTGTTTCTATATGCCAACAAATATCTCCACTATCCCAATCTAAATTTTCAAGTATCCCAGTTTTTAAAAATTTTTCTTCAGATTCTTTATTTAAAAATGCCCAGTTAGTAAAAGCATAAGCAACATCAGTACTTGGATATCTAAATAATTTATACTGATTTAAATCTAAAGAAGGAATAATTCCTTTAGCTATTTCTTTGTCAGAAATAAAATTATATTTAGGAAATGTTCTATATAATCTTATTATGTCTATTATATCAACAGAACTGACCATTGTCAATACTTATAAATTTTTATAATTAATTTTAATTCTTTAAATTTTTTTCCATAAATCAATAGCAAATCCACCAAGGTCTCTTATTATCCTAGCTTTATTTGCATCACTTGCAGATTCATTTCCTAACGCAGCAATTGCTAAATTAGTTTTTCTATCTTCTGAAGATTGTGCTGCATCATACTCCCACTTAGCTGAGTCTCTCATTTCTTGCCACATAAAAGATAAAGCTTGATTACTCATATTAAATGCGTTCATTGCATTAGCTTGATTAACAGCATTTTCTCCTGCAGTATTTGCAGTATTTAAATTTCTTCTCCATTGAACATTAGATTGTTCTATAGCTAAAGAGTTTTGTGTATTAAATTGATTTCTATTATAATCAAGTTGTTCATTAAATTGGTCTATTTGAGTATTTAATGTAGCTTGTAATCGTTCTGCTTCTAAAGAATTATTTTGATTTAAAGATGCAACTCTATTAGCTTCAGTAATATTAAATTGATTCATAGCATCATCTCTTGCAGCATTTTGTGTTTGTATAGTTGATGCTAAAGATGAAACAAATTGTTGTGTTTGATTATCACTTGATGCATTAAACTGTTGAGCAGCATTAGCAGCAGCTTGGTCAGTTAACATAGCTTGTTGTCTATTCTGTGTATTTAATACTTCAACTTGTTGAGCATTAGTTAAATTACTCATATCCATTTGTAAAAAAGCTTGTGCATTTAATACAGCTTTTTGTTGTGCATTAGATAAATTAGCCATATCCATTGTAGCTAATTGAACAGCATTTTGCATAGTAGCTTGTTGAGTATTATTTAAATTACTTAATTCAAATGTTTTAAATAAATTAGAATTTGAAATTGCAGTTTGTTGTTGATTGTTTAAATTTAAAACATCCATACCTGCAACTGTTTGAGCATTAGCTAATGCAGTACTTTGAGAATTATTTAAATTAGCTAAACCCATTTGTTGAGTTAGCTGTGCTTGGGTTAAACCTGACTGTTGTAAGTTAGCTAGATTAGCTAGTCTTACTTGTTGTTGTTGATTAGCTGAAGCAATAATTGCTTGTTGTTCATTAGTAGCATTTAATTTTGTTAACTCTTGTGCAAACTGACCATTCATCATGTTTGCTTTCATATCATTTTCAGCATTAACTAATTGTGCTTGAAAACTTTGTTGAGCAGTTAGTACAGAAGCTTGTTGTTCGTTAGTTAAATTTTGTGATGCTCTTTGTTGTAACGCAGTAGCATTTGATTGTGCTATAGGTAATGCATTTTGTATAATAGCGTTTACCAATGCATCTCTACCAATAGAAGATTTACTTAAACCTCTTGCAGCTAAATTTTTTTCAACATTTTCAACAGCACCTCTTGCCCATGTAGGAATACTACCTGTATCAATACCATCTAGTAAAGTATTAATTTGCGTAGATACTAAAGCATCTGTAGGTAAAGAAGCAACTTGTGCTTGAACTGCAGCAGGTTGTTGCATAATAGTTGCTGTAACTTGTGCAGGATTACTAGCAACTGCTGCTTGAATATCAGCAGGTAATGTAGCAGTTTGTCCATTAACAGTAGCAGAAGTACCACTAACAACTTGTGCTAATGCACCAGCAGATAATTGTCCTTGAGAAGCTTGAGCTATTGCTGAAGTAGTTGGAGCTGCTGTAGCACCTGTAGCAGTACCAGATAATGTTCCAGTTACTGTACCTACTTGTGATTGAGTTCCAACAGTACCTGTTTGTGCAGTTCCAGTTTGAGCTGTTCCTGTTTGAGCTGTCATTTGAGCTGCAGTCAAAGCTCCTGGTGTTGAAACTTGTTGAGATACTCCAGTAGTAGGAGCAGTAATAGTAGAACCTGTAATTGTTTGTTGACCTACATCTGTAGGTGCAGCCATAGTTGTACCAGTTAATAATTCATCAGACTGTACAGCTTGTGTAGTATATTGTTGTTTTGCAGCTTCAGCTATTTCAGGTTGTTTAACTTGACCAGCAACATATTTATCTAAAAATTGATTTCTTTCACCTACTTTTTGTTGTACAGGTTTAGAAGCTGTAGGTATATTAGAAAATTTTCTAGCTGAATCACCAGCAGCAAACTTCTGTCTCATTTTATTTAATCTCATTCTTTTTACTTTTGGAATCATTGTTTACCTATTTAATAATAAAATTATATGCACTACCTATAACACTAGCTATGATTAATAGTATCCAAATAGCACCTTTACCTTTGTTAATATCAGCTCTTAAACATTTAGTTTCAGCTTTAAGTTCTTTTACTTCTCTAACTAAAAAATCTATTTTAACTTCTGTAGCTGATTTTCTTGCCATTATCTTCCTTGTCCTTTATAAATTTTTACACCAGTTTGTCTTCTTTTATGTTTATTCATAGTACTTGTATTTGGTCTTTTACCTTGTGAACTTCCTTTTGCTATTCTTTCATGAGAAACAAAATCTTTAAATTTCTTAGCCATTAGCCTTTAGGTATATCCGATTTAACTTTAGCGATAGCATCTTCCCAGTTAGTAGTGCCATTAACCTTATCCCAGTATTGCATATCTAACTGTTCCTGTATTGATGGATAAGCAGTTGCTCTTTCTCTTTGATATTGATTAGCGTCATACTCTGCTTGTAGTTCTGTCATCTTAGCTTCTATGTCAGCTACTGGTATAGGTGTTGTACCATTTAACCAAGTAATCTGGTTATAATCATTTGCATTTATAGTTACTTCTGCATTAGGATTTATTTTTAATATTGCTTTTATTATATTCATTAAACAGCTATCTCCATAAGTGTAATTGTTGAACAACCTCTCATTTGTTCAGTACCATCTGTAGCATTTACAGAACAAGTCCTAGTTAATGCTGATGTATTTGTCATTGTTACTGAATATGTTAATTGAGATGTTGAACTTGGTGAATCTAGTCCCTGTATCGTTTGTGTCATAGGTGATGAATCTGAGGTAACTCCTAAACCTGTAATACTTGCTTCTACTCCTGTTCCTGATGAGGGTATTAATATTTCTATACTATCTCTTTTAATAGTAAAAGTTCCACCACCCTCTGAACCATTGTGTCCATTAACAGAACACAAAACTAATATTTTATTTGAAGTAGATGTTGGAGTTATATCTACTGATAATCCTGTAACAGCAACTGAAGACCCAGAAGATAATGAAGATGCAAATTCATCAGTTTTAGTTGTTGAAACTACTTGTAAAATCTTTTTACCAGAGTTTGCTCCTAATGTAATTAATGCCATATTGTTATACTCCTATCAATGCTTGGATTTCGTCATCATCTAATCCCAAGTCTTTTAGTTTTTGTTTGCCAGA
>Ga0213867_1000783_pt1 | contig 14225 bp, 11 predicted proteins | sample PICome_12_FD_160120 | JGI IMG/M metagenome (GOLD analysis project Ga0213867, IMG submission 160120) | Coastal seawater microbial communities near Pivers Island, North Carolina, United States - PICO540 | ecosystem: Environmental > Aquatic > Marine > Coastal | place: USA: North Carolina... | reverse complement strand
TCTTGTTTTAGAGTCTTCTTACGAGCGAGCTGGTTATGTCTCAACCGGGAAAGAGTCGTCGACGACCAACAAATATACTGAAGATAAATCAGCTTTTTTGAAAAGGAAGGAAAGGTTGATGTCAATGATGCAGGACAGAGAGGCTGAAGATGTTGTGGGAGAAATGATCAACGTCAAGGATGTAATTGCATCATCTTTGGTTATGAACGGGAGAAATACAGGGATGATGAACGCTGATGATGATAATAATACTTGTAATGCAAGCAAAGCAAGCAGTACTGATCATAGTTGTAGTCTAGCATCAAGTGCGAGCCAGCATTTACCTCAGCATCTGAAAGCAGAATCAACATCAAGTAATGCATCACTACAAGGAGCAAATATGGACTCCAATCCATTTAACAATATCTCGATGGGCAGTAGTCAACAGAGACCTGAAAGGGATGGTTCATCTACCATGGAAGGGCCTCCTTTTACTATTCAGAGGCTTGCTGAGGTACTGCTCTCACCTGAATATTACTATACACAAACTCATAAGCTATGCAATGGATTAGAAAAGCTCTTGTTAGTTACGTCATCCGTTACTGCGTTCGGTGGAGGTTACGATGACGGAATGAGAAGTCCAAGCGAACGAGAAATGGCAGCATTGGCTGACGAAAGAGGAAGAGTGCAACAGAGAAAATTCAGACGCAAATTGTCTTGTTCGAACGAAAAGAATGTTGGAGGTCAAGGAAAAGACTCAATAAATGCACAACAACATCGTGCACAGCAAATCCGAAAACATAAGGAATATATGCGTCATCAGACAGCTAGACTTCAATTAGCAGAATCATTAGAGCCGTCACATCCTTCATCTCCACCTCATCTTTCTGGAGCTGGGAATGGAAGTGGATCTCCTCCAACATCTCCACATTCTCCTGTATCAGCATTCAACAATGTTCGACGTGGAAGTGACGATCGAGACGTTAGCCATTATGGAGGCGAAGATTTAGCCGACACTGGTGTGATTGACCACGAAAGTTTTTTGGGAAGTCGTGATCATAGGGTCAGAGTGGCCTTAAGGGATCGCTTTGCGTTGGGAGAAGACAGTCGGCCTAGAGCACCTTCGCCACCAGCCTCTCCGCCTTCTTCACCCTCTCTTATCGGAAGTCGAAGAAAATTTGGAAAAATATCATCGCCTGCAGGAAATCAGCAGGCACTCAATCCTGATGAAGAGAGAGCTCGTCATTTGTCTATAACAAGAACTCCATCACCAATTTTGTATGCAAGAAGCGCTCCGTCAATGGGACAAAATAACAGTAGCGGACGATCTCACTCGCACTTGTCTACACAAATGTTGCAACAAGAGGAGCAGCTTGATTTTGAATTAGATAATCATGGAAATCCAAACGCTGACAATGGCGATTTGGAAGTGGAGCCAAGCAAATCTAATTCATCAGTTTCATCTGATAGCGATGACGATTCATTATCCTCAGATCGATCGGATGGATCCGAATCTGGATACGAACCAATCACGGCAGCTAGGGTGATGGCTCTTAATCGAATGCAACAGCAACAACGGCGAGAACAAATATTACAAAATCGTGCTTTGGCTGCTGCAAAAAAGCATCGCTTTCATCCTCCTCCGGATTCAGAATATCAATCAGGAGATAGTATTGACTCAATGAAAGCATATGATTCGGATGGTAGTGAATCGTCCTCATCTGTGTAGAAGTTTTTCGCAATAATAGACGATGTATCTTAAAGGTGTTAAAACAATGGTGATGATTTCCTAAATAAATATCGTCAAATATTTCTGTAGATCAATTCAATGTAAAGTTGGGTCAGAGGATGCAGTCCTGGTGAAATAAGTTGCTACTCTAATTAGCCTTAAAATCTTTCTTTGCTATTCGAATACCGAAAGTTTAACCATATCATCTGAAAAATTTCAGACCCAATCTTGTCATTAAGCAGATAACCTTCAAGTATTACATGTTTTACTATCGGACTTCAATTGAATGAGAAGAAAGATGTTACTTTCCTCGGCATTCTTAGATAACATAATTTTGAAGTTGTCGAGGATTGACGACTTATAAATACAATGCTAGAAATGTCACACTACATGTACGTGCCTTAGGACTACCGTGCTAGTGATAATGTGATAATAAGGCTTTGCAGCAATACGATTTGACAAAAGAAAAAATCAATTCATACAGCATTTGACCCATGACATAACTATCTTTCTTCAACACTCTACTTCCTCCCCATTTACAAACCAATCCATGTGTCGTATATGTTTCAATTTTCCAAATGATAACAGAGGAATAAGTCGTCCTTGCTCGCAATCTATCTTCTGCAACAATCCCTAGACAGTTCTCGTCATATTGTTCAACCTGTTCTGTTCCTTGTCCCCAGTTATTTTTTCTTCGAATTTTTCTCGAATATTCGATGATCGTTATCCTTCTTCTGCAACAATCCCTGACCATTTCTCGGCATCATGAAAAAACCACTCACTCTTTTCCTCCTTCTTCTCATAATTTAAAAAAATTACTCGCCTCTTTCTCGTCCCTGGTTGTTTTGACAGAGTCCTTTTTATATTCCGAATTTTTCTCTGATAACGGCAGACGAATAGCTCCTTTTGTTTAAACAGTGAATCTTCGATGCTTGTTATCCACCTTGAACAACAATCTCTGGTCATTTCTCTATCCGGTGTTAAGATAGTGTTTACTGACCCTCAACTTTTCGCTTTTTGATGACTGAACAATAACGCCTTCTGTTTAAAGATAGAAACTTTCCCTGCTTGTTATCCGTCTTCTTATCGTTGTCGCTGAACACCAAAAAGTATGATATCAGTCACCCTCCAGTCAACACTCTTCCCCTTCCGCCTCATTTCCGTTTGGTTTGTGATCGTACTTTACCGTCAAATAATCACCAACGGTAAACTACTGCGGCAACAGTTTAATATATTTCTTCGCAGGAGAAATGAAATGTGCCATAGATGGATTCAACAGCGGCGGTGCTCACGTTCATCACTTTCATATTCTCGAGCCTTACATCATACGTATATCCAACTGTATCAGGTTATATATTTCACAAACTTCTTACTCCTCTAGAGTTGGCAATAGTGCAATAGTGCGTGTGGTCTGTTCGATGTCGATGTTGATATTCGATGTGTGATGTGAGGTGACATGTGACTGTTTGGTATACATGTGTATTTTGGATTTCTTACGATTGCTTGCAAACGAACTTTGAGGTTTAGGAAGCCAGGAAGCGATCCTTTTAGCTTCAAGCCGTACACACTGCTGCTGCCAGCGCAGCAAGTTATTTGACACCTTTTTTTCCTCGAGACAAGGTTTTTCCCCTTTCCTTGCGGTCTGGTTGAACGACGACGTGCAACCAGTTCACTTGCTGATTACAGAATTGTTGTATTAATCACTCGAACTGTATCTTTGGCTGCCAACATTATCGTATAATATCTTTGATTACATATTGATCATTCATACATCCAACTATGATTACAATATTACCAAATTCGTATCTTATTATGGCTCTCATGGGCGTTTTCTCCATTTTGAATGTGGAAAGTTTTACCTCCCCCGCACAATTGGACAGCTATTTGTCGGCAGGTATATGTTCACGGAGAGATATTCAGCAGGCCCCTCATGTGTTATCCGCGTTTATATCCAAAAAAAATAATCAGAAGAAGTTTCGTAATTTTGATGAAATGCTGAGCCAGGTGGAACAACCTGTCTTGGTCAATTTCAGGTAAGCTAAAGTTTGTAAGATCACACAAGGTTGTTTCGTTGGTCACTGATATACATGCACTGCATATACAGCACTTCTTGGTGTGGACCGTGTAAACTGATGGAAAAAGAGTTGCATAAAACATCTGAAGTGCTCGGTGCGGACAATGTTCAAGTTACTCGTGTAAATACAGAAAAGTTTCCATCTCTCAGTTCAAGATTTGGAGTCGATGCGTTGCCAACGACCATCTTGTTTCAAGAAGGAAAGCCTGTACACAAGTTTGTCGGTGTTGTGACTGCTGCTGAACTTGTTGAACAACTGCGCTTCTTCTTGGAAGATAACATCAACTCCGCAGAACAAATTGCGAATGGAGTAGGTGATATGTTCCTGGACAGTATATAAATTGTGAAATGTATCGTTATTTTTTATCTGTAAAAAATGAGATTTTTGATAGTTGAAAGTGTTTATAAAATGAACGTAATGATGAATATAAGGTGTTGCCGAAGTCATTGTAATATCAAGTAGACAGTAAAAGTAGAACCAAGCAAATATATTAAAGTTTAACTTTTTTGTACAACAGTGGGACAGAAGTATATTCGTGTTGCTCAAGATTCGCGATATGGCCGCAAATTTTTTCTTCGAGTTTCATCATTGATACACCATTTGGGAACAGTGATCTTTACATCGTTGTTATCGTGGAGCAACGGATGCGCAACAGTCAACAGATTCACTTCTTCTACGTTTATTGGTACGTTATCCGGTTCTGCAGGCTATGTAGGAAGTCAATTAGCATGTGTATGGTCATAACACAACGTGAACACGCAAATGATCATGATCGTTCCTCGCAATATCCTTTCATTTGAGAGAAAAAGACGCGATGCTGCACTGAACCTTCATTGTACATGATGTATACTAACTTTGAGTATTATGCATTATATACATGATGTACACATCATGTTCCCGTGCCCCGTGCAGCGTGCATTGTATCTTGTATCTCCTTATCTACACGTCTACATTATTTGTACACGTACTTGTACATGTACATGTACAAGAGAAGGCCTTCCCAATGGAATCAATAACTCGACATATCACTCGCGATAGTTATAAATACATTCCCGGGATAGCGTAGATATGATTGATACCCGTTAACCGCTCGTATCGTTTGTGTCACACATCTCATATCTCATGAGCTCATGAGCCACATCGGAAGGACGGACGCGGACGCCAACGACGAAGTTACCAACCATATCATTTCGTTCCTGCATGGTCTCGTGTACACTTTCTCATTACACAGTGTACTGCTTTGGAACTTGTATTGAAAATGACAGATGAATGCCTAACCGATGAGAAAATTTCGTTAGTTGCGAAGTGGGGCAAACAAAAAATTTCACTGACTGATTTGTCAATGCAAACGACAATTTCTGATTTGAAACAAAAGCTTTCCGGTAAGATAGAAAAATTTCCTCTTTGAAGGCATTCTGACGCGGATTAGCTGAATCAATGGATATTTTTGTTTGTAGATGTGACAGGTATTTTACCGAAAAGACAAAAATTTATTGGTTTGAATCCGATATCTCGAGGTAAATTAATGGACGAATTTAAACTCAATGAAGTAAAACTAAATAAAAAACGTGAATTCATTTTGATGGGAACGGTTGAAAAGAAAATTTTTGTAGATCCTCGAGAAAAAGATGATTTACCTGAAGTCATTGATGACTTCGATTTGGATTTTGTTGCTGGATCCGAAGAATGGGTAAAGCATATTGTTCATGGTAATTTGCTCAAGGACTTTACGAAAAAGACTGAAATTTATTTCATGCATCAGCCTAGGGAAGGGAAACCTTTATTGGTTCTTGATCTAGACCATACTCTGCTTGACTTTTCTGTAAAACATCTATCCAGAGCCGATAGCTCTGAGGTCGGTGACCATTCTACAACCGTCCTGAAACGACCATACATGGATAATTTTCTTTCGTCCGCGTACAGGTACTATGATATGGCAGTCTGGTCCCAAACAAGCTGGAGATGGCTTGAAACTAAGCTGACAGAACTCGGAATGGTGAGAATATCGGGTGACGTTCAAGGATTCATTTATTTTTTACAATTCATCTCTCAAGCTCTTTATTTTTTACAAGCTTACCAACCCACATTACCGATTTTGCTTTGTACTTGATAAGACGAGTATGTTTAAAATCGAAAGCAAAAAGAAAGATGGAGTCATACGTGAGCATTATGTAAAACCGTTGCAAATAATTTGGACTAAGTTTCCACGTTGGGGGAGTCATAATACCGTTCATATTGATGATTTAAAACGCAATTTTGCGCTAAATACAGGTAATAATTATATTTCTGCAAAAATTGTGTCGCACTGATAATTGAAAACTTAATCAATATCGTTAAAAGGATCAGGGTTACTTGTATCCCCATTCTATCGGAAGAAGAGGAAATCTGCTGATGATTGTGAACTCCTCGCCGCTGCGTCATTTCTTGAAAAGTTAGCAGAGGCAAAGTGCGACTTTGATACGGTTAACTTTCAATACTGGAAAGACATCGTTTCAGGAAATATGAGTATCAAGACGACTGATTCGTTGGATAAAAAAAGACCCGCAGAGTAGAGAATCATTGCCCTGCCTTGCTACTAACATTTTTAGGCCAATACTTTTTTCGCTGCAAAAAAATCCTTGCGGTATGTTTGTATGTTCGTTTGTTTGTCGTTACCTCATCCCATGCACAAGTCATAATGCTGTGTATGTGCAAATGATTTCTTATTAATAATTTTGTTACCACCTACTTCTTGTAGCAGTTATGAAAGGTATTGTTTAGAATTCGCTCTAACCAATCAGAATTCCTTCCCTCTTATTGAACCAGGAGTCTACGTATTCCGAGAAGTGAATCCTCTCACTTCCAAACATGCGATGCATGAATAGCAGTTTCTTTTGATACTCATAAATTGTACCCGATTGAGTCTGAGAAGGCAGACTTTTCAATGCCACTTCAAAGCTTTCCTTAAGCATAGCGGTGGTATACAGGTATTTCTTTTTGGAGTTCAGTATAGCTCACAGAAATCACATTTCCTGTCCCTGAGATTCCGTCGCTGCCTAGCCAAGTAATAGCTTTTAACCTTTCGAATCACATGTTTACTTGTCAACAAACGAATCATTCCGTTGTCGCCATGGGGCCTGTAGGATCTCAATGTTGCCTTCCTGGTCTTGTGTCGAAGTATACCTGGGGTAAATTTCATCGGTACGCATCGAAAGGTTTACCATATATCACAATAAAAATTAAATTTTTCGTCAGGACGTCATTGATCTACTCAAAACATATCCACGTTCTAAAGTTTTTCATCCCCAACGAAATCAAAGAATACAACTTTATCACCGAACGCATCGTCAGGGGTCCTTGCATACGAATTGGCAGAGAAGATTGCACTAAGCTTTGATCCAAGCCAAACTGACAGGTCTTTTGAATTACTAGTTTTTCATAACTCATTGTGTGTATGCGGGCTCAACTAATCGCAAGAATAAGGATCAAAACAATGAACAGGTTTAGACCAAATTTTTCGGTATGGAAGTTTTGATTTGTTGTGATAGGAACAATATACTTAAAGCGTCAGGTTTCACCGGGGTCTTTACCAGTTTTAATAGAAAATTTTCAAGCAGTTCCTGTGAGTCACGATTCAAAATTCAATCACATTCATACGAGTCTTTGAAAACCTTCATGCTTGAATGAAATGATATAGGATTAATAAATAAGATATCTTGATCATTGAAGGGATCAAGTTATATGGTATTCTCGAATGTGAAAATTACGGACCAAAGAATGTACAGTACTATACATACTAGCATACAGAGATAAGAAATCACAGAAGAAAGTGATAACAAAGGTTCCATGGGTAACTTCAAAGCCTTTTCATTTAAATTTACGTCATTTAAATTCACGTAGTCAAGAATTGAGAGAGTAGCATCTCTTAAGCCAACTTTAATATAAATAGGTTTCGTACAAAGGGGAAAGGTGCTTGACCACAGTCAAGCTAGTTTCAGAAACGACTTTTAATCAAATCCTCCCTTAAAAATTACGGTCGCCCCTCTCCCCCATTTTATTGCCACTCCCTCTCGGATTTTCGTCTTTGAAGTCATCCCAAGCTTGATCAACCTTTGCGCTTGCATCGACAAGATCGATGTCATCTTCTAAACCGTCGCGTACTAGAAATTCGTATCTACGTGCCTTCAGCTTCTCGTCTGCTTCTAATTGTTTTTGCTTTACCCCCCTTTCTATAGCCTGAGTGCGTTCAATTTCGGCTAATTCCTCTAATGACATTGTCGGCTGATTCCAAGATGGTTTAAAAACTTGTGATTGTAAATGCTCGCGGTTAAATATCAGTTTCCCAGACAAAGGGTCCTGGGTTACTCGTGTAACTTCCATTGGTTTATTAATCTTTACATCGCTTAACTGCCGCCTTTCACTTACAGAAGGAACTGCATACATATCTTTTTTACCTGGGTGTGAAGTACCTTGATGTCGTTCAATTTCCTCTCTATTTCTTTCAAACATTACGGCCATTGACAACATCTCTATCTCCTTGTACCCTGCGGCAAGCTGATCCATGGCCTGTACAATATTCTGTAAGAGTACTAGCAATGAGCTACGACGCGTATAATCATCTAATCGATCATCATCGTCGTCCTCTATTTCTGATATCCTTTTAGACAAATCCTCGACTGCCTTTTCTGCACTTCGCTTTAATTTGTAATTCCTTATCTTTGCATTCCTCATTTCACCTGCTGTCATAAGATGCTCCTTTCTACGTAAATGATCTTCCGGTTCTTCACTATGACTGTAATCTTCCATTTCCAGTAGATGATGGTACGCCTTGAGCAACATTGATCCATCAGCTGAATTTGGTATTTCGACTTCAAACACGCCAAGCAATTCCATTCGACGCAAAAACGCATGCAACATTGCATGAGATCGTTCGAGAATTTCTTTCCGACATCTCGATGCATTCGACGACCTTGACTTATTATCCTGCGGTGCATTAATCAAAGCCATTGCAAGGTAATAATCCGCCGCAAGAAGCATAATGGAATTTGTCGGCACATCCTCCAAAGTTTCGTTTTCTGAGTAGAGCGTATTGTTTCGTAGAAGAGGCTGAAGTCTCTGTAGATAGGAAGCTGCTGTTCCAGGATCTTGACTGACGAGCGGTATGCACTTCGTTAACAACGCATTTGGATGAAGGTTCTCCATTTTTACGTCGGTCGGTGATTTTTGTTCCTGGATGTTTGTAAATAAAATGAGAGTTTGTTTCAGTTTCAGATACAGAATCCAGAGGGAGAGTGATAGTGTAAGTTCGCAGTACAGGTCGAACGTTCGCCATCGCAGAACCAAGCAAACCTGTCATCCTGTCATGTTTTGTTGGGAATTACTGGTACGCTGTGACGCTGTGTAGCTGTGAGCATGTCGCATGTCGCACATGTCAAAAAATCAAAGTACAAACTACGTATTTTACGTTTTACGAAGAATAATACTGGTTCAAAGTATTGCTCACATAGAAGAAAGAGAGAGAGGAAACTGATTGCAATCGTACATTTAAGGAAACATGACTAATGACAAGGAAAATGAGCAGGAAGATTTGGCCCTTCACAATGAATGGTGTGTTTGGTATGATAATCCCAGGCAAGCGAAACCAAATACTTCATGGAAGGATAACCTGAAACACGTCGGGACGTTTGATTCCGCGAAGGGCTTCTGGCGTATTTTCAATAATATCAAACCTCCATCGCAGTTGAGCCTTAATAGCAATTATCATATATTTAAAAAAGGTATCGAACCGATGTGGGAAGATCCTCTAAATGCTAAAGGAGGAAAATGGGTGCTTACCATTCCAAAGAAAGAGAGTAGAGCAGGCCGTCTAGATGAGTGGTGGCTCCATACTATTCTTGCGTTAATTGGAGAAACAATGGACGAAAATGGGGATGCTTGTGGTTGTGTTGTGTCTCTTAGAAAAGGTCAGGATAGGATTGCTCTCTGGCTACGATGCAATAAGTTTGACATTGCGGTAAAGTGCGGCCAAAGGTGGAAACGCGCTCTGGAAGTTAGTAATAGAACGACATTGAGGTATCAGTCGCATCAAGATGGTAAGTGAAGATATAAGAAATGTAAAACTGTATTGGGTTTAAAAATATTTGTTTCTCTTTATAAAGCTGCGGCAAGTGGAAGTTCCTTTAAGAATGAAGTGAAATTTGAGGTTTAATTGGTACGTGTCCATTCACTTTGATTAAAGCGAAGCGAATCGAACTGGCGTACCCTTCGGATTCAAATTAAATATAGATATCGTAATAACGGAAATTTTCAAACCTTATCTCAATGAACTTATTTCAAACCATGTTCTTGAGTACTATAAGTATTGACGGAAAAGACTCTTGAACAAGTATAATCTCATTGTTTGGAACAATTTTAATCGTCTATAGGCTTTGCATTACTCGAAAAATTCCATTTAGATTACGTGCTTGCGTTGTCTTTGTTTTTTTACAATTTGGTTTCAATTTTGTTGCTACCTCTTGCTATTGTGAATCCTACTCCAACCCACCAGTTCTAGATCTCATTTCCCCCCGCGATGGACTTTGGAATAGTATTATCATATTCGCGAATGTAAGAAAGGAGAAAGAGGAATATGTAATTCCACTGAAAACAATCAATACAAAGAGAGACTCTCTAGTACATGTCGCATAACGCATAACAAATACTTCGAAGTATAAAATATTCTTGAATTGGGAGTTGGGAGAATTCGGGAATCGAAATCCAACTTTTGTAGTCAAACCAGGGCAAAGGGCAGGGACATTGCGAACTTTAGTATACGAACTCTCTCGAAATACACCGGGGCAAATCATTTTGTGACATCTTACTTTTATTGGTCGGCCATTATTTTTCACGAACGATGGCGAAATCGTCCACAAAAGATCAAACTTTGCCAAACGCAGGGGATTTACTCCCCCCTAAACGTTATATCTATTGCATGGCTGATCTGGAGAAATTTCACCTGTCATCAGTGCGTAGAGATTTGCTGTCCTTTGCAAACGCTCTGGGCCGTAGTTGCATTTCATGCGGACCATTTAACCCGGAGAAGCCACTTGCCGATCTCAGTCCCGCCATGGCTGCGTTAAGAGGGGCGCTAGATGGAATGGAGAAATGGGTTGAGGAGATACCACCGGATAAAGATGCGAAAGCGAGGTTTGGTAACCCCTTATTTCGGAAGTGGCATGAACGTCTTGTGGAACGAACAAAAATTGTGGTCGGTACCATCCTCGATGTTCATGCCAAGGCACAAGGAAATGAAATCGATGAAGAATCGAGAAGCAGATTTATAGAAGATGCTCATCGACTTGGTTTAGAGGCAGCGCGTGGTCATGAGACTATTGATCCAAAAATGTCTAGTGCCAGCGTCAAGCAAAGGGATGACATTTGTGTTGAATGTGCAGCATACTGGCATGCTTCTTTTGGTCATCCCACAAGATTGGACTACGGCACAGGACACGAAGCTTCGTTTCTAGTTTTCCTCTATGCTCTATACAGGGCTGGATGCTTTGAGCCAAAGCCAAAAGGTTTGAGAGCAGTCACACTTTCAATATTTAGTCAATATTTGAAAGTCTGCAGAGGCCTCCAGACAATCTATATGCTTGAACCAGCAGGATCTCATGGCGTTTGGGGTCTAGATGATTACCACTGTTTACCCTTTTACTTTGGTGCTTGTCAGCTCATCAATAATTTCGAGGGATTTGACCCACGAAGTATACACGATCAAAGAATTCTAGGGGAGTACCACCAAAGATATTTGTATTTTGGATGTATTCGTTATATAATGGTAAGTATTTTTGGTGACACGTTTACAAAAGTTTTAATTACCCCTCGTAACCCTTTCATATGTTAAATGTGCTATGGCAGCAATTGAAGACTGGTGCACCTTTTCGTGAGACTTCTCCCATGTTGAATGACATATCTAGCATTGAAACCTGGAGCAAAGTGAGTTCCGGGCTGTTACGGCTTTTTGAAGGTGAAGTACTTGGAAAGTTACCCGTCGTTCAGCACTTTGTTTTCGGTGAGCTTTTTAAAGGTAAGTGTAACAAATTTGAGCCCATGGATTGTATCTGAATATTATTTCTGATTGCGTCAAAAACGAAAGCTACTTGGCAACCAGTCCAAGTTCCACAGCCTGCACCGTCGCGCAAATTTATCGACGGCATTGGCAGGGACGAATGTATCGCACCATGGGCCGCTAAAAGTAACAATAATGAACACAAGCCTACTAAGGCTCCTTGGGCTAAGTGAAGATCATATATATGTGAATATTCGCCAAGAATGATACATTACTTCTCATCTTTTTGATGAGAGTTGCAAAATAATTATTTCTTCTGACTGAGTAAGGTATGTTGCTATTTGCTTATATTCCATTTAATGACATTCGCTGAGTGCGTTTTCCTTTGATCTTCTTTTTACATGTCTTACTGTCATGTCCAGATCTCTATGATAATAATTTATAAATTGGAAAGAATTTCAAGGGGTGCAGTCACTCAGGTCAGCTCCTGCATATCCCTACATAAGTAGATGTGCGTCATTTGAGTGAAACTAGACATGGTCTCGAAATCCAATCTGACAGGATGAGCTATGAGTATTTTTGGTGAGTTTCTGTTAACTTTTATAGAAGTTAACTTTGTGTGACGATATTGTTAAAAACTATTTGGCTGTAGCCCAATGAGTTGTTCTACAATGAGATTTCTGTCTGACAAAAGTGATAATCCATTTTCATCTTGTTAATATGAAATCAATTCACTCTCGACTAACACCTTTCTTCTATTTGATGTTCTTATTTAAACTTAAGGATAAAAATTTCTGACATTATCAAATGATTCTATAACGAGGCCCCAACCTGGATAATCCTACTCTCATAATTTGCTTCTTAACTGCTTCTTTCCTACTTAGGCTTCCGAACAACGTGCATATGCCGAGGGTGGAAAATCATCGCGGTCTTCAACATATCTATTTACGAATTGACGTTGGATGTTATGAAAGATAGCAACTTGAGGAGTTTGTATTTAGGAGATTTCTAAGATAAAATCACGTTAAACAAAAGAATTCTTTGACGTGATAAAAATCAAAAAATGACAAATAAAAATTATTATGAGATTCGGTAGCCCTTGTTGCTAGATCAAAATATACCCAAAATTTGACAACATGACAAGCTCATTCGACTTCACGTACTTTTTATCAAAGTCGACTTTTTAAGTGTATCAGGCTACATCCCGAATAATAAGATTAAACGAATGACGTGAATGTTCATGCACTTCATTCCTCATATATTTGTACTGTAAGGTAATGTAGAATCCAAATCTGGTTGCGCTCACAACACCCTCTTCGCACATTTGTTGTGTCATACGATACCCAACTTTAAGAGAAGCTCTTTCTTTTTCTTCTCCAATAATGCTTGCTCCACGATATGCTGCGTTGGTACAGAGAAATGAGCAGCAATTGCGTCAGCTTCACCGACTACTCCCCCTATTTCGACACCACTATTCTCATCTTCATCGCAATCGCTAAGATGGTCCCAAGACAACAGGTTTTCAGCCGATGCGCTTGAACCATCAACAATGGATAAATGATTGTCTTTGTACTGCTCTCGGTCATCTCTTAATTTCTTTCGAAGCCTTTCTGATTCTTGTGATTCTATTCTAATCAAACGTCCGTCCTCTTCATCTCGTAACCCATAATAATCTGGCGTTACATTTTTATACACATCACCTCGCTTACGCTTCGAAACTTTTGCTGCGTGTCTCATAAAAAGTTCTTTCACTCCTGGAAGATCTTTTGCAGCTCCGAAATAACGGTAACCACCACTTCCTTTCACACTATCTTCCATGAAATCTTCGTCCACCTCCAAATGAACGTCCCCTTCCTCTATGCGTTGACGTGTTTCAAGTTTTATGTAATCGGGCCCACCTAGCTCTATAATACGCTTATTCCACTGATGTTTTTCACGAAACAATTTGTTTATGTGATCATTGAGATCTCGAATAGCATGCTCCCCCATACCTGCATTTTGAATTTTTTGTATTCCAGTGCTAATCTCTTTAACAATATCACGTCTAAATTTCTCGGCATCATACAAATGATCGCAAAGCGATGCCAAGTAGGGCCGCTTCCGCTCACGACGACCAATACCTTGATCACCCTCGGCCATTTTGACCCACTGTTTTACGGCAACAACCAAACATCTTGAAGTTAGAATCAGCCACATCATCAGTTTGTCCAAATTACCTAAAATTATATCATTGTATCTCACCTTATTCATCATGTTTTGTGCCTTTTCTTCGGGACGCGCCATCTTTACCGTACTGTTTTATTATCGTTGCCACAGCTTATGTTCAATGCCAAGTTTAAAGATCGTTGCTTTAATCGAATATCTCAAACACCAACGGCGTTCAAATAATGTACTTACTAATTTACGAGTACATGCA
>Ga0213867_1000781_pt1 | contig 14227 bp, 14 predicted proteins | sample PICome_12_FD_160120 | JGI IMG/M metagenome (GOLD analysis project Ga0213867, IMG submission 160120) | Coastal seawater microbial communities near Pivers Island, North Carolina, United States - PICO540 | ecosystem: Environmental > Aquatic > Marine > Coastal | place: USA: North Carolina... | reverse complement strand
CGGAGCACAATTCCCACTGCTCTGCCATCGATCGAATCGATGACGCTGATTGGCTGGAATTCTTCGGAAATACTCGATTCAAATGTGTTCTTTTCAATTCTTTATATACTGTTGCGGGATTTGTATCGGTCCACGGTGAAAAAAGATGGCAACACTCTACGATGAACACGGAACAGAAATTTACGCAGGACGAGGAAAATACAGCCGCAACGCTCGCACCAAGATCGCCGAGCGTGCAGCCTATGTCCGAAACGACGAAGGCCAACTGGTCGTCTACGTCCCTGAAAACGAAGAAGCCCCCCGCACCCAACGTGCATCCACCCTTGATGAAGATGCACGCACCCTCAAGCGAGAGGCTCAGCGCGTCGCCCAGCAACTCGGCCTTGGGCTTGATGAAATCGAAATCCGTCGCAACACCCCCGAAGGCACCCTCGTGGCCCACCTCAAGCAACTCACCCCTGCCATTCTCGCCGGCCTGGACAGCGACCAAGCTGCCAAACTCGTTCAAACCTTCACCTACTGGATGTTGCGCCAAGACCTCAACGTCCACGAACACGAAGACGTGGTTCGCAAGCTCCACGAACTCATCAACCCCATGCGGGTGCCTTCCAACGGGGCTTCCGTGCTGAATCGGGACGCTCAGCAGTCTCGAGATGACGCCGTCAATGTTTACCCCGCCCCACGCACCCGCGCCGTCCACAACGAATTGTGGATTCATGCCTTTTTGCCCCCCATGGACCATCCATGCCGACCCAGCGTGACCCCCTTGACCGAAGGGGAATCCGCTGCCGGCGAACACAACCTGCGAAACGACGGGCGAGTCTGGTACGAGCCCGCTCTTATCGCCGGGCCCGATTTCGTGTGCGACAACCTTCAGCGCGTGGCTGGCATGGTGCCTTTCCGACGAGGGCGCCACGGCATCATCCGCATCTTCCTTCCTTACAACCCCACTCTCCGTTTCAACGGGATGAACAACCTGCAGCGCAACGAGTACGACCACCGCGACCGCCGCTGCCTTCCTGAAGAAGCCATTGACCCCGAAAACGAACCTTGGAGCGACTGCCTCCAGCGGTTCATCAACGCCTGTGTCGACGTCAAGCGTCGCGCTCGCTCTGACCTTCGCCTCCTCATCCACCGAGGAAGTGATACCCCCATGGAGGTGATCCTATGAACATCAAGTACCAAGCAAAGAACCCAACACCCGTAGCCCAAACCATAACCATCCCCCGAGGCATGATCCTCGACGGAAGCCGTCTGCGTACTGCAGAAGCCATCACCGTTGAAGTGCCTCCCATGAGCGTGCGTGAAGTCGTGTACGACGAGAGCGGCATGCCCGTGTCCGAAGGGTGCATCCAAGACCTCACCGTCAACATCGTCAACGACGAAGGCACCACCATCGACCCTCACAGCTCCCGACGGGAACGCACCACCATCGCCAACCCCTCCGGCGACCACCGCCAACTGTACGTTGAGCGCGCCCGTGAGGTCTTCCCCAACCTCGTCGTGGACGACAACCGCTGCATCGGCGGGGCACAGCTCATGGCTCAGTTCTCCCACCTGCGCAGCCAGCGGGACAACACCACCGCCATCTACTCCCCTGCCGCCCTGAACATGGCCTTTGATGCACGAACCGACGGTCTGTACCACGCCGCCTCCACCGGCATGGTCACCATCGAGAGCATCGTCGGCAGCGGCCACGACCGGGCCAACGCCATCACCATGCGCATTGCCAACCCCGGCCAAAACGTCGTCCGCGTGGTCGTGCCCCAAGGCACCATGTTCGAACAGCAAGCCTGGACCGGCAAGCAAAACCTCGTGGTCAAGGAGGACGTCTGGATCGACATCCAGCCCGGTCAAACCGGCAACTTCCCCTTGCCCGCTTTCTGCGCCAACGCCAGCGCCGGCTCACCCAACGGCAATCCGATGAACCTGACTCCCTTTGTCTTCCACGACATGGGCGGGACCTTCACCGACCAAGGCACCCTGTGGCGAACCACCGATAGCCGACGTCGCGGACACCTTGGTTGAGTTGAGGAGTGCTTTCATATACCCCCATCAGGAGTTGACAGAACATGGTTGGAAAACACGACCCCGGACAGGTTTATTTCATTCACACCATTGACCAAGATTCAGGCAAAAGCCATGGTTATTACAAGATCGGTATCGTTCGTAACGATCGCGAATCGGCAGACCGAGTCAAAGAACATCAAACGGGAAACCCACATCGAATCGTTCCGTACAAGATTTTATCGACCAAAGCTCCGATGTTGATAGAGTCGATGTTGCACGCAAAATATTCCAAAAATCAAGTCAGCACAGAGTGGTTCAAGTTCGATGAAAAAGAAATTGACGACGTCATCGTTGAAGCGGAAGAACTTGACGCCAAATACGGTGATGCGGTTTCAAAGATGAGCCAACACTACAGGGTCACCGCAACAAAGCCGGAGTTGGTTTTAACAGGAGACGACCTGAAGAAGGCGAGGGATTTACAACAAAAAGCGTACGACCTTGAGAAAGAAGTGAAAAAACATTATTTCGTCATGAAGGAAGCTCAGCACGAATTGGAAACGCTCACGGATTGTCATGCCCAAGGGATACAAGGCGTCTCGTACATTGAAATCAAGGGCGAGCGACATGAATTCAATCTACCCAAGTGGTGGAAAAAAGCAAGCGAGGACCAAAAAGAAAAAGCCGGCTTACTCCCAAAGCCGGACAACGACTTCACCATGTTGTACAAGATCGATTCAGCCTACCAGAAAGCCACAGACGGTCATTGGAAAGCGATTCACTCCAAAGAAGAACAAGCCATGCAGGATGCAAAAAAGAAAGTGCCGAAGCACAAACCAGAGGACATCACCGACTCAAGTCTCGAGCGAACGGCCGATATCGAAAAACTCCACAAGACCTATTGTGATGAAAAAGGAAAGCACGATGGAAAAAAGAAACTCCTCGAAGCAGTGACCATTCAATTGATGATCATGTGCGGCGAACACAGCGGAATCAAAGACATCTGCACGTGGAACCGAACTCAGAAAACAGAAAAAAAGGCGAATTTAAGTTTGATGAAACAACACTTCGGCGAGGACTTGGAAGACAAAACATTCTGGACGAAAACCAAGGCCTCGGCAACACCGAAGGTCCACCCCTTCCGCCCGTACGTTTGATCTGGACATCGTGAAGGGACAACTCCGCATCCGATCGAATCACCGGCACCACCCTTGCTCAAACAGAAGGTGTGAACCTTCCAATTCCATTCTTCAAATACGCTCGAAGAACAAGAACCCTGCATGTCACACAAATTGGACCCCGTTCTCGATGCCGGATTGCGACCTGAAGCGACGTTCATGAAATCTCGTAGCGGAGAAAAATGGGGCTACGTCGACGAGTTCAAACACGAATTCGGGCTCTCTCGCTGCGTTTTTGAAACCGATGAAGAGGGTTCGTTTCTCCAACTCACCCTCATTCACGAAGAAGCGATTGAAAAGAACATCAACGAGCTTCTTGAGGTGATGAACCTCATGAACGGCGCCCAAGAACAGATGCGCTTCTTCTTCAACACGAAGACCGGCAAAGTTCAGGCCAAGCGGGAATTCATCGTGGGCGGACGGAAAGCCGACGACATCAAGGAGATGGTGTTTGAACGCTACGACCGCATGAAGGACATCTTTGACGATCTCATTTGGGCCTTCAAGTGGCGGCTGAAGAACGCCGGAGACCGGGACGACATGTTCGAAGCCCTCGTCGACCGAAACATCAGCCGAGCCCAGCGACGAGAACGGGACAAGGGCCGTCTTGACTTTGACCCCGCCTATCACTGAGCAGAACAAGCAACCCATGGGCCGAGCGCGTTTCTGAGCGCCGGCGAGCCCACCGCCCTGACCGGAATCGAAACGGCTCCTCTGCTTGCGCAGTGTGCTCCGTACACCCTTTGAAACGCACAAACACCACAATCAAACCTCTTACGAGGATGTAAGGTTATAACCAAACCATGCTGAGACATCGTGTATGACAACAATGTCGTCTCGAAACATGCTGATTGCCGGAATCGTCTTGGTTCTGCTGAACGTTGCTGCCCTTGCGCCTTTGGCCACCGGGGCAGTGGAGGGTGCGGTGGAGGAAAACTTCGCCACCTTCACGAAAGACAGCGCTTGCGCTGATGCCGACTGTACGGAGGCGGAAGAAGACTGGGCGGTGTCAACCGCTTCTCGCGACTTCTACGGCTACTCCATCACCAACGTGGCCGACGTGATGGCCAACGGGTCGACCCCGGTCTACGAGAAGATCGGACCCGTCACCTACGACATTACCACCACACGCACCATTCTTGACTACGACAGTGCTGCAGGTGAACTGACCTACAACTCCGTCAAGTCCTTCGCTTGTTCCGCCGACACGGCCGTCCCTTGTGATACGGAGGTCAGTCAACTCAACATCGCCTTCCAAACCCAAGTCATTGGTGCCACCGGCACCGCCATTAACGGCATCATGGACTTGACCAAGGTCGGATTCGCCGTTCAAATGGTCCTTCAGGACATGAACACCACGCAGGCCGGCATCGGCACCGTATCTAGCCTTGAACTGATGTTGGATTCTTCTGGCCAATTGGATCCAAACGGCATGTACATGGCTTGGAACATGAGTGAGACAGGACAAGGAATCACTGGCATGAACGCTGCTGAGAATGTGACACTTCAAGCCGCAGACTTTTCCGGAGGCATCAACGATGCATTGTACGACACCATGCACCCACTTGATCCTGATTTCAACATCTCCTTGCTCGAGCCGCTTGGTGTTGTTGCCTTTGTGGGCATGGGAGAACCTGAGTACACGGTTTCCAGTATTGCAGCAGACCCTGTCAACTCTACCACCATGCAACGTGCGGTGACCTATGGATATGCCCAACCAGTCATGATGAATGCTACAACCCCAATGATGGTTGACCTCGATGAGGATGGAACGGCTGAAACGGTCGTAATCGACTACAACCAAACCTTGGTTCGTGATTGGTCTCTCTATGCAGGCATCGGCCAGATCTTCGCCGGGTACGGCGGTGGCACAGACGCCAACCTGACCGACAACACCGACCTGCAAGAGCGACTCAGGACACTCACCCGTGTCGACATGACCGGCGTGAACGCTGTTGGCCTGATGATTGCCGGCCACATGACTGATGATCCCACCGGCATCGTGGCCACCAACGCTGAAGGCACCGCCTTCGGTATGGTCGAGTTCCTCGGCATGGACGCCGCTGACGTGATGACCGCCTACAACATGACCGCTGAACAGTACGGCGCTGTGGCCGGTTGGGTTGCAGGCTGGGCCACTTCAGCCTCCTCTGCCCAACTTGGTCTCCTCGGGGGTGTTGGCACGATGAACGCTGAGCAATTCGTCAACCAAACCTTCGGTGCTGCCAGCCCCGTGGGCGATCCTTATCTGGAAAACTCCCTCAACATGGGTGGTGCTTGGAGCGCCCTCTTTGGCAACGACCCTGTTGACCTCTCGCAAGCACAATCCGCTAACATCCTCTACGGGCCGCTCGGCTTGACCACCTCAACGGGCGCTTCCATCTTCCTCTACGGTGAACTTTCCGGCATGACGCCACCGATCAATTTCAGCACCATGGGCCCCGGCACCCCCATGGTTTGGGATGAGGCAACCATTGGTGCCCTTTACGGCGTCGACACGAATGCAGCCACAGCCATGCGAGCCCTCATGATGGGTCCACTCTATGGTACCACGGCCGATTCCTTCGTGCCTGGCTTCCTGATGTCTTCCTTCGGAACCACGCCCTACTTGACCCAGTCGTTCAACAACTGGCTCCTCGGCTGGCACGACCCGGTCAGCGCCTTCTTGGCTACGGGCAACCCCGCTGACACGAGCGTGGGTTGGACCTCCCTGGAGACAAACGAGACCTACTTCAGCTCTGACGTCCTCAACGGTGGCGTGGCGGTTGTCAACGGCGACGGCACCAACTACACCATGTGTACGGGTGAAGTCGCTGGTTGCGACAAGGGCGAGACCCTTGCCGAAGACGGCTCAACCCAACTCTCTTGGCGCAACGACGCCATGGCAACGGCCACCTTCGGCCTCATCATGCCTGAGTCCCTTGTCGGCACCACCGGTGGCTTCCTGACCGGCACGGACGACAAGGTTGACGTGAGCGGCTACGCCATCGCCGACATCACCTGTGACGGCACGAGCGAAGTCAAGGGCATCCCCGTTGACGACTGTTCGGCTACCGTGGTCGCTACCGAGCGCAACATCCAGGCCAACCTCTTGGAAACCTACAGCCTGCTCGACGCCACGCCCGGTGCACTCCCCGTGTACTTCGGCAGCGAGATCAGCATGCAGGCCGAGCAACTCTCTGGCCTCATCATCGCTGGTGAATCGAAGTCCATGTTCTTCTTGGACACCCGTGCTCACGGCAGCCAAGCCAGCACGCCCAGCATGTCGGACTTGGAACCGGTGTTCGAAATTCACTCCTCCTCCATGATCGAGGACAGCGACGCAGAAACGATGGAGAGCGCCATCGTGCAGAACCAGGACAAGATGACCTACTGGACGAACTTCGACTCGTGGATTGACTTCGTGACCCTGCTCTTCTGGGTGGGCGGTATCGCCATGATCGCTCTGGGCATGATCGGTGCAGCCAACGCTCCTTCGGAGGAAGAACTTCCTGCAGCCGTGGCCCAAGAAGCCGCTGAGGACGAAGCCAAGGCAGACGACGCCCCATCGGACGAGGAATCCTCCGAAGATGAAGGCGGCGAAGACGCCGAGTGAGTTCAACCCGAACGGGCGAAACCGCCCACGAGAAAGGTGGAAAAGGTCGCAAAAGCGGCTTTGAAGCACCCTCTCCATAGGGAAGAACATATAGGGATTCAAACAACGGTCACCCGAAGGGAACATCTCTTCGGTGAACAACTTGAGTTGCAAGTTGAACCTCCCGCTTGGCCCGTCGACGAGGGACCCCTCGCTTGAGGCGGACTTGCAAGCGAGGATCGAAGACGGTCACCGCATCTTCGTCGTTGGCGACGTGCACGGCCATTTGGCGACGTTCAAGGCCTTGCTTCACCGCCTTCGCTTGAAACCCGAGGACCGTGTGGTGTGCCTAGGCGACATGATCGACCGAGGCCCTGACTCGGCCGGGTTGGTCGCCTTGTTGAGAAGCCACCCCCAACTCGTCTGCATCAAGGGCAATCACGAACAGATGGCGATTCAATGCGTCCAGCTCAACGGGACGTTTGAAGCGTGGCCACCATGGATGCAACGTGGTGGGAAATCCACCTACGCCTCCTACATTGTTCAAGCCGAGGGCGACTTGTGGGAAGCAAAGAAAGCCATGCTGGACGATTTCATGTGGCTTGACACCCTGCCCACACAAATCGTGTTGGACGAACACCGTTTGGTCCATGCAGGATACGACCCTCGCATGCCGTTGGACCTTCAAGGTGAGAAGGAATTGCTCTGGATTCGCAAACCGTGGTTCACCCACGAAGCGGCCGTTGACCCGTACCGAACCGTTTTCTTCGGGCACACGACCACCACAAAGCTGGGCAATGCTGCCGGAAAGGTGGCCTTTTCTCCGACCTGCTTGCCCGACGGACGACCCGCATGGGTGGGCATGGATGTGGGAGCCTACAACCACGTGGCTCCGGGCATCGCTGCGGTGAACATCGCCACCCTCCGAGTCACCAAACAACGCACGCTTCGCTGCGACCGCTGGTTCGAACGCATCAACACCCAGTCCACCAAAAGCAGGCAGAAGAGGAAGAAATCCTCAGCCCTTTGGGTCGGCAGGGACGAATTGCGGGAATCGGAGGTCGCCTTGAGTTTCGGGCTGAGCGCACTTGCGAAGCGAGCGAGTGAGGCGGGCGACTCCACGCTTCGAGCGCAACGAGAACTTGAGCAGGTTGGCGTGGTGTTTGACGTGCCGAGCCCGGGAGTCCGATCGGTAACCTCCCGTCAAGGGTACCGCATCGTTCACCAACATCCCGAGCGAAGTTTCCCGATTCAAACACCACGAGGGCCGACCGATTTCCGAATCTATGCGTGCAGGAAACCGAGGGACCAAAACCGCCCCGGGCTGCGCCCAAAAAACGGTTCACTTTCCACATCGACCTGACGATTTCCGGAATATTTTTGCCGAATATCCGCAAAAAAGGGCGGTGATGCAAGGATGATGCACGAGAAACAACATTAAAGAGGAAAGAAGTTGTTTCTTTCGTTCATGGAAGGCAAAGGCCCTGTACCAACTTCAAGTCACTTGAGCACCGCATACTTGCAGGTGCTGAACAACCGAAAGGTGAACGCCTCGATGCTCAAGTGGAGTTTGGCCTATGCCCAAGCAGAAAAAGAACGCCGTACCTCAGGCAAAGGCGTGACGCTCTACTTGCTCTGAATCTCCATCGGCGTGATCCTCTACGTGCTCTGAGCCTCCATCGACGTGAGCCACGCCTTGCCGATGGGATGGATGAGGTCGCCGGTGAACGGGCCGTGAACGAACCGTATAACGAGCCGAGGAACGAGCCGTGAATCTCTTGATTTCCTGAATAGAACACCAGAGCGTTCATCCAAGAAGTTTCTAGGCTCACCGCCCGAACCACGACTCATGGAAGCCGTTGCGTGGGACGTGCTCCTCGCAGCAGGGACCGTGTTCCTCCTCGGGGCCATGTCCCCGGGCCCCAGTTTGATGGTGGTGTTGCGCAACACCATGATCGGCGGACGAAAACAAGGCGTGATGTGCGCCATCGGGCATGGGCTCGGTTTTGGTTTGTATGCCGGTTTAGCCGTTTACGGGCTCATCGTGGTGTTGGAAGAAGCGCCCGCCGTCTTTGCGGGCTTGCAATTGGTGGGCAGTGCGCTGTTGCTCTGGTACGGCTGGTCGATGTGGCACGCCGACCACGAACGCCTGTTTAACGAGGAATCGGCCTCCCGTGCCCAAGGGTTTGGGGAAGGATTCGCCATCGCCTTCTTCAATCCGAAAATTGCCCTCTTTCTCGTCGCCGTTCTCGCCCAAGTCTTGCAGCCCGACATGAACCTCACGAGCAAGGCGGCCGTCGGCCTCTTGGGCATGCTCATCGACACGCTGTGGTACCTCATCGTCGCCCTTGTCCTCACGGGCACCCCTTGGTTGGACCGCCTCAAGGAACGGGCGACGACCATTCACCGACTCACGGCCTTGGTGCTGTGGGGTTTTGCGCTCAGCGTTGTGTTCCAACTCGCTTCAACGCTGGCATGAAGGGCAGTAAAACGTTGACCGGTTGCTTTGGACCAAACGACGAACGACGCCTCCGCATCCCTCTTTTTGACAGGGCTGTCCTTCCCTTCCGTAAACGGCAAACTGGTGGGCAAAATAACCCAACGTACCGTCCACAGCGGCGAAGTCGTTGAGGGTCGAGCCGCCCGCCTCCAGCGCTTCGTGAAGCACGTCTTTGATGTGGCCCACCAGCGTTTCCAAGCGTTTGGTGGGTGCTCCGTTTGCCCGAACGAGGCCCTTCGCTTCACGACGAGGCGAGATGCCGGCGCGATGGAGGGACTCGCAGACGTAGATGTTGCCGACCCCCACCACGGTTTTCTGGTCCAACAGCGCGAGTTTGATCGCCGTTCGACGACCTTCGAGACGTTGTGCGAGGTCGGCCGGACCCCACGGGTCAAAGGGCTCGGGACCGAGGTCGACGAGCAGGGGATGGGACGCTTCCTCATCGCTTGAAAACAGGTCGATGATGCCAAAGCGTCGCGGGTCGGTGTAGACCGCCCGTGAACCGTCGGTGAAGACGAACTCAAGGTGGTCGTGTTTGCCCCCAAACCCCGTGCGGTCGCCAAAGGCGGAGACGGGCACGCCGCCGTTCACGGTCGCCAGCAACGGTTTGCCTGCTGCGTTGGCTTCGTTGGCATCAAACAACGTGTAGCGACCCGACATGCCCAGATGGGAGAGCAGGACGCGACCGTCATCGAGGTCGAGCAAGAGGTACTTCGCTCGGCGCCGAATGTTCGTTATGGAGCAACCCGCAACGGTCGGCAGGTCTTCAGGAAAGGGATACCGCAAGCCACTCCTCCGAATGAGCACGTCCTCAACGGTCCGTCCTTGAATGCCACGAATCAGACCTTGGCGTACCGTTTCGACCTCGGGCAACTCAGGCACGGTTCGCACCTCCGGAACGCACGACGAACAGGCGGTGGTGGTCTTCGTAACCGGTGAGGTCGATCACCTCTTCAACGTCGAGACCCGATTCGTTCAACGACGCTTCGACCCGGGCGAACAGCGCTGCTTCACCGTCGCCCGTCCAGCGTTCGCTCGCCGCTTTCAGAGAGAGCAGACCTTGCCCTCCGGGGGCGAGGAAACGACGACAAGCGGCGATGAAGATCTCAACTTGGCCCGCCTGCGCCACATCCTGAAAGAGCCAAGGCACGCGACGGGGCAGCAACACGCCCCAAGCGGCGTGTTTTCGTGCATCGCCGAGCACCGGGACGAGCCCCGGACGATGGGCGGCCATGGCGGTCAAGTCCCGAAGGCAGCGTGGTGCGAGGTCGACGGTGACGAGTCGACCGCCAAACCGGTTGGCTTCGCCGCACAGGTGGTCGTGGAGATGGCTGACGGAGGTTCCGTGACCGGCCCCCAGGTAGAGCACGGTTTGTCCGGGCTCGGGCAGGAGGTCGGCGGGGTCGCCCTTGGTGCGCAGCATCGCAGCACCCAACTTGGAGCGTTTCGGGTCCCAACGCCGATGCTCATGCCCCGAAAAAGGACGCAAGGTCTCGCCGTAAACCGAGGTCTTGGGAACGGCGTTGAGCGTCCAAAGCGTCCTACGGTCAAGACGAACCGTGGACGAAAGATGGGTCGGTCCACGCTGACGCCGGTTTTTACCTCCGCCCACGCCCGTCACCTCTCACCGACGAGACGGCGGCTGTTTGTTGGCCTCGCGCAACGCTTCAACCCGCTGTTCAACGGCATCGACCTGGTCCGCCGTCCAAGGTTCACCTTCGAAGGCGTCCACCTTGGCGGCGATGCTGATTTTTCCAGCGAGCATCCGAGCGATTTTTCCTCGTACCCACCGTGGGGAGCGGCTAATCCACGGATGCATGAAGATGTGGCCGTGTTTGGGCGACGGTGCCCCGGTCTTGAGGTGGTGGAAGAAGGCCTTCTCCGCACCGAGGATTTGGACGGTGCCCGAGGGCAAGCGAGCCAAACGCTGGCGACCGTGAGCCTCCACGCACAGGCGGGCCGCCAAGAGCGGTCCGACGAGCGCCGAAACGGACGGCAAATGCTCCGAGGCCAAGCCCCTGAGCGCATGCTCCATGCGGTCGAGGCGTGCATTGGCGTTGGCGGTGGTCTCAGCCCATTCCTTGATGGCTCGCCACTCCGCATCGGAGGGCAAAACCGGCGGAACATCAAGCCCCATCGTCTGGGCGAACTCGGAAGGCGAAGAACATCCAGCCGTGGTCCGAACGTAGGCTGCCCGGTCCGTCGCTCGTGACATGGGGAAGAACAAGCCGACCCACTCCAACAAGCGAGATTCCATCGTCAAATGATGCGCACGCAACTCATCGCTGCCCCGAACCAGATGCTCCAAACGACGGTCAGGGTCGCTTGCAGCTGCTTGGACGCCCTCAACCGACAAGCGCAACGCCGCCCGGTCCGCCGCTGTTTGCTGTTCATGCGAAGGCAACGGCCAATCTGCTTCGGGCAAGTCCCCGTCGCCATGGACGCAAACCTTCGCCTCGGGGAAGCGGTCGTGAAGCGTCTGCGCTTCGGGAATCAAGCCGCCCTGCGCCACGGTTCGCAGACGCTCGACCACGGCATGTTCGGTCATGTGCCCGTCCCATTCGAGGACGTCAACGAGGTGGCCGTGTTCATCGGCGACGGCTGCAGCCCGCCAATCGTACCACAGCCACATGACCGGTGCCTGGGGGCCGGTCATTTTGACCCTTCCCCTTAGCGCTGCGAAAACGATATTCAGATGATGCAAAATGAATTGAAGGAAGAGCATAACCTAAATACTCCTTGTGCTGGGGTTTATCCCATGTTTTGCCCACAATGCGGGACGCTATCATTTCCGTCACCGAGCGGGGACATCACCTGCACGAACTACAAGTGCGGTTATTCCGGTCCGGCCAACCTGAAAACCAAGATTGGCGGGAAGGAAGTTGACCTGTCAAAAGCGAAATCGAGCACCAACGTTGAATCGCGTGCGTACGAGGTCATCAAGGACTCCGACAAAATGCAAGGTGTCCTCACCAAAAACACCTACATGTGTCCAAAATGCGATTGCGTTGAGGTGTTTTCGTACCTCGAGCAAACCCGTTCTTCGGATGAGCCCGAGACCCGGATGCTGACCTGCAAAGAATGCAACCACGGTTGGCGAGAATACTGATCTCAGTAATCGCTTTCCACGCGAGGTGCGAGGAAGTAGGTCACTTCACCCGCTCCGTCCATGATGCTGAACTCAATGCGAAGCGGGAAACTTTCGCCGAAGCCCAACTTGACCGTGCCGACCGAACTGAACAGTTTGGCCAGCGGCACGAGGTAGGTGAGGGAGTATTGGCTGCGAGCCGGTGAAGCGCAGTTCAGCGATGCCAAGTCCTCTTTCGAAAAGGACACGTTCACCGAATCGGGTTGCCCCTGAACGTGCACGGTGAACGCGTTTGCGTCGATGCTAAAGTTCACCAAATCGCCAACGAAACGGGACATGCGAAGCGCTTGTGAAAGGGCCGTGCCGTTGATTTCGATGCTCGAAGGGATCTCAATGTTGGGAAGGTTCGGCGAGTTGACCGTGCTGAGGTCGAGCGGTCGCAGATTCAGGTTGATTTTGCCGAGGCGAAGCGAAAGAGCGTCGCGATTCAGCGCCATCTCGATCATGTCGTCGGCTGCACCAACGCTCAGCAATTCCTTGACCTTCTTGAGTTCCAGCGCCAATTCGCTTTCCTCGATTTCCCACGTGTCAAAGGCTTTTGCGTCGACTTTCAAATCGACCATCGCCACGTGAGATGCGTCAACGACCGTGACTTGAAGCCGGTCCTCTTTGAACACGAATTTGGCGTCTTCAACGACCACCATCAGCGTTTCAACGATTTTGGTCATCAAGTCCTGGCGGGCTGTGACGTTCAACATGAGTTCATCCCTCTCCATCCGAAAGCCCATCGCGACGGCTTATGAACTTAGCACAAACGCAGGCATGAAAGCAAGCGTTCATGCGCGGATGCAAAGAGAGCAAGAATTCTCCGCGCATGCAGGAAAAAATTTAATTTAGCCGTATGTTGGAATCAAGGACATGCAAATCGTTCGCACAATAAATGTCTTAACACTGACCGCCCTTCTTCTTCTCACGGGTTGCTATGGCCTTACACCACCTGCTGAAGCCGAAGAAACCACCGACGACGAAGTGAACAACGCCCCGTCTGTTCTTGTGTCCGAAACGCTTAACGAACTTGCTCTTGAAAACGGCGCAGAACCAAACTACGGATTCTTGTCGGGAGACCTGATTGGGTTTGAAATTCAAGTTTATCATGCTGCAGTGGACGTTGACGGAGACGTGTTGACAATGGGCTGGGACCTTGACCTGGACGGTCAAATCGATGTTGCCACGACGCAAGCCTCTGGCTTCACCTCTCTTGATCTGCCATTGAGCATCTTGAATGAACTCGATGCCTTTGGATACGGAGGATACTATCACGCTGCATTAGCTTTTATCGCCATCGATGAACACGGATTGGCCGACACCGCCATCACCGAGGTCTTCATGTGGGACCCGGAAGGGGGAGAGGACGACGATAACACCGACGGAAACCTGGCCCTCTACGCGTTCAGCGGAAGGGATGCTCAGGGTCAACCCAGCACGGGCACCGATGACAACCTCATCATGCTGACCATGGACCAGGGTGGCGACATCAACTGGGCTTCCGTCTCCGTGAAGCTCTCGATTGACGGCGCTGCACCTGTTACGTGTGATAATCCGGGGGTAGACGGCACCGCTGTGTGCAGCCTCGTCGAGTTTGGCAACACCAACGACCAAGTCTGGTCCGTTGGCGATGGTGTGACCATCGTCGAGACCGGCACCGACCTCTGCAGCTACAGCTGCAGCATCGACGTGACCATCACGGACACCCGTGAAGGGAAGGTTATCGACACCACGAACGGCGTCCCAGCCGAGTGAGGGTTTCGCCCTTGATTTCTTATGAGGCGGGCGGCTCGCCCGTCCCATGGGCGAGAACGCGGCGACCGTTCCGGTGCTGC
>Ga0213867_1000779_pt1 | contig 14242 bp, 10 predicted proteins | sample PICome_12_FD_160120 | JGI IMG/M metagenome (GOLD analysis project Ga0213867, IMG submission 160120) | Coastal seawater microbial communities near Pivers Island, North Carolina, United States - PICO540 | ecosystem: Environmental > Aquatic > Marine > Coastal | place: USA: North Carolina... | reverse complement strand
TCCGCAGGCACCTGGGTGTTTGTGAACGACCAGTTGGTCAGCGCCGCCGACGTCGCCTCCATGAACTTGGACGCCGGCAGCCGCATTCGCTTGATGCCCGGCCTCGTTGGTGGCCTCACCGCTTGACATGAGCCCTCAATCTTGGACGTCCACCGACGTGGACTTGCTCGTTGAAAACCTCGAACTCGGCATCGAGTTGGAGATCATCGCCTCCCTGCTGCAGCGAACGCCGTTTTCGGTGGCGACGAAAGTCGTCCATTTGGCTTCCACCGGTCGTTTGGTGATCATGGCTCCTGAAACCTTTGACGCCTTGGTGAAGGGTTCGTGGTAAGGAACAGATTCAAAACAGGAAGAACGGTGGCCCACCTCGGAGAGAGTGATATGGTTGAACTCGTTGACTACAAATGCGCCTCCTGCGGAAGCCTCGAATCGTTTCACCGAGAGCGGAACGGCATCAGCTGCAAAGGCTGCGGCTCCCGTATTTTCATGAAACTCCGCCGCCATGGCACCAAGCGTCTCTCGGCCGAGTGAAACTCGCCTCGCAGAGTTCAAAGACCTTGGACCCAACAAGTCCACCATGTCGGTATGGCTTGAAACCCACAAGCCACAATACTTTGACGAATTGTTGACCTCCGCTTCCGTGGTAGACGCCTTCACGCACCTTTCGTTGCAAGCCAACCCCCCTCACCTGCTGCTCTCCGGAGCGTCCGGTTGCGGGAAAACCACCGCTTACCAGCTCATCTGCCGTCAAGTTCTCGGACCTTCTTGGCGCTCAACCACGCACGTCTTGCAAGCGCGCGACCTCGCTGGCTCCGCAGGCGCCATGGCCAAATTCGAATCTTTTTTGCGACCTGCCGGCTCAAGTTCCGAGGATACGCTTGCCGGCCGAACGAGCCTTGACGCCTTTGACCACACCCTCAGCACAACGGGCGATGCAACCCCCTCGCCGGCACGAAACGCTTCGGAAGCGCTCGTCGTCGGTCAGCGTGCCCCCGTATCCCGAATCATCGTCATCGAAGACGCCGATTACCTCGGTCGTGCCCGCCAATCCTACCTTCGTCGCATGATGGAGGAAAGCAGCCGGAGTGCGAGATTTATTTTCACGACCCAAACGCCCTCTCGGGTCATCGAAGCGCTGCGCAGCCGAACCCAACACGTTCGCATGCCCAACCTCACCCGGTTGATGATCGAACAACGTCTTGAGGCCATCAGCGCCGCTGAGGGACAAACGCCCTCCTCTGGAGTGCTTGGTGATTTGGCCCACGTTGCAGGGGGCAACCTTCGAAAAGCGATTTTTATGCTTCAACTTCTCGCTGAACGCTCGCTGCTTAACGATCGAAAAAACGTCCAACTCCTCGTTACAAACAGCACGCGAAGAGAGGTTCAATTCGTGTTGGAAGAAGCCTTGCGGGGCCGCGTTCACCAATGGGAATGGGACCGACAGGGCGAGAAGAACATGCGCGTGCTGAAAGGAGCCATGGGCGCCTTGGATGCCACCATGGCTGCGCATGACCTTGACGGAAGGGGCGTCGTCGATCGCATCCATGCGTTTCTTGTCGCCGGCAGGAGCCATTATCCAGAACCGATGTTGGCTGCCCTTCTCGACGCGGTTTCTCGGTGCGACATGCGCCTCCAGCACTCAACCCAACCCCGCATCCAGTTGGAAGAACTCTTGCATCAGGTGGCGGAAATCGGTAAATCTCAACCTCTTGGAACGGCGTAAGCGTCATCTAAGGTCGCCGGTCAGCCGGGTTTGGGCGTGTAGCACAGCTGGATAATGCACCGGCCTCCTAAGCCGGAGATCGCGGGTTCGAATCCTGCCGCGCCCGCTTTTCCATGGACAAGAGCCATATTTGGGCAACACCGCGGTTCACTCGGGGAACGCATGGCGAGCGACGACGAGGATGCCTCCAACAGCCTACCCGACCCGTACGGTCATGGCTTTGTTCGGGCGGAAAACCCCGTTGAACGAACCATGGAAAAATGGGAGAACCAAGAACGACTCAGGATGCGGTTCGGCGTGCTCGCGCGGCGCCCAACCATGATCTTCATCCGACTATTCTTTGGCATCTCCGTTGCATTGACCGCCCTGATTTCGGTTTTGTTCTCCGATCTCGCCCCTCCCAACCCCGGTTACGTGGTTTTGGTCGGTACCGTTCCCTTTGTCCTCGCCACGGTTCCTTCGTTGCTGGCTGGCGAATCGATGTGGCAAGCGATGCAAGCACGAATCTCGTTGCGTGAAATTGACGACAAGAGTTCGACGGGAAAACTTTCCTTGCGCTCGCAGCCCGGAATGGACCGAATTCTCGAAGCTCTCAACGACGTACGTCGGGCCAACATCATCAACACCTTGTTGGCTCTTGGGGCCTTGTTTCTCCTCGGCATGGGGACGGTCATCAACGAAGGTTCTTTGGTTTGGAACCTCGCTTTCTTGGTCTCGATGACGATGGGCTTTGCCCACTCGTTTCATTCGTTCTTCACATCGGATTTGGTCCGACAACAAGGCGACAAAATGGCCTGTCTTGTCCACCACGCCCCCACTCACCACCCCACGCAACTGGGGTCCATTTTGGGCGAACTCATCGTTCTCCACCTTGACCCCGATCTGTATTTGGATTGGCTTGATTGGCTCACCCTCTTCCGAAAGAGCATCCTTCCCGGATACGACAAAGACCAGGCTTGGGAACGGGTGTTGTACATCCTCCACCTCCACGCTAAGAACGATTTGTCCGACGAAATGGCGGTACGGGAACTGAGCGAGTTTATCCGCCCGGACGCTATCAACGAGGTCTTGCTCAACGAGGAAGCGAAATTCAACTGGCGTTCCCTCCAGCGCCTTCTCGCGCACGCCCGGGTTTGGCAACCCAGCGCCTTCCGCCTGCTCGAGCGCCTGCAAAACGACCTCTTGGCCGGGACGCCGATCATGTTGCGCGCACCTTGGCGAATGGACGTATCCCTCGACGCCGAGTGCGACGAAGGCACGGGTCATTTGTTCATCGCTCTGAACAATCAAACCTTCAAACAGGCCGTGGCGCGTATCGAAGTCATCTGTCCCGGCGGGGAACCGTTTGCCCGAGACCATCGCTTTGAGCTCCAAGCCTGCCCTCCGCCCCGGCAATCCATTCGCCTCAATGCGGAAGGTGAAGACGACGCCTTGGACTGGGTTCCCCGTTACCTCCAGCAAGGCGTTGTTTTGTGGTTGGGCGTGGCTTGGCCCGAACGGGTGGACGGCGACCGCTACGTCCAAGTGATCCTCAGGGACGAAGAAGGGGTCGTCCTTGAATCGAGGGTTCTCAGAACGGTTGTTTCACGGAGGACGAGCACCCACACGCTCAAGAAAAACAAGAACCTTGAACGCGCCAGGGCATGGGCTTCAAGGCCGATGCCCAAGGTCACGATGCCTTGAAGGTCGCCGATTCGCACCCTCGCTTGTCGAACGATGCAAGCGCGCACCTTATGGCGGTCCTCCGTCTCGCCGAGGTGAGGGGCGTATCAACATGGAAGCATGGGATATCATCGTTCTTGGCGACGGACCGGCGGCACTCTATGCTGCAGCAGAGGCTGCAAAGGGCGGTGCGAGCACGTTGATGATGTCGGCAACGGGACTGGGCAACCCCGGAAATGCGGCGCTGGAAGGCCTTTCAGCACCGATTCAAGAAGCCAACAACCGGAGCCACCGAGAAGACACCATTCGGGCCGGAGGCTTCCTCTGCGACCAAGACATCGTCTCCGAGACCACGGCAGGAGCCGTCAAGCAAGTCGACCTGCTTGAACGGCGAGGCCTGAATTTCCGTCGCGACCAACAAGGCCTCCCCATGGTGCGCAAGGCGCCCGGTCACGCCCAACAGCGGACAACGGACGCCGGAAGCAACACCTCCAACGGTCTCCAACAAGTTGCCGAAGAACAATGCATGCGGCACGGCGTGATTCGCCGAGGCGACCAACTCCCGCTGACGCTCGTTCACACCGACCAATCGGTGGAAGGCATCGTGGCGCTTGACATGATCAACGGTCGCATCATCGGCCTTCAGTGCAAAGCCCTCATCATCGCCGACGAGGGCTTCGAAGGGGCCTTTTCAAGCGGCGTTGTCGGTTTGGGCATGGACATGGCGTTCCGTGCCGGCGTCCCCCTCCGAGACATGGAGTTCATGACGCACCACACCCTCGCCATCAAAGACACCAACATCGTTCTTCCCGCCGGCCTGCTCAACGACGGAGCGGCTTTGCACGAAGGCTCGGGCGCCCCCATTGAAACCGCTGGAAAATCATCGTTGGAAATCGCTCAGGCCGTCCAAGCAGCCGTTCAACCCGTTCTCGATGCTCGGAACATGGGCGAGTCTGCGGCATGGTGGGGGTCCGTTTTCCGACTTGTCAAACAAAGGACGGGCATCGACATGAACCGACAAACCGTCCCCCTGTCATCAACGGTTGGCCACACCATCGGCGGCTTGCCGGTGGACGGGATGGGTCGTTGTGTGGTGGGAACGTGGTCCCGATGGTTCACGGGTCTCTACGCAGCGGGCGATGCTTCCTGTACGGGCCTTCACGGTGCAGCCACCCTCCCCGGAAATCGCTTGTTGGACGCCTTGACTTCAGGCGCCTCTGCCGGCCATTCGGCAGCCCAATGGGTCGCGGAGCGAAAATTCAGCACCTCTGCACGCCTCGAAGGGGCGTTGGCTGAAGCCAAGGCCGACCTCTCCGCCATGATGGAAAGCGAAACCGAGGGGCACGTCGTTCGCAGCGGCTCGGTGATGGCCTCCCTGCACGCTGCTCTGGCGAGTACGCCGACCTTTGACGACGGCTCCTTGACCGGCCTCCTGACCAAACTGGAAACGGTCAGCCTTGCTGCAGAATCCCTGCACCTCGACCAGACGTCGCTGATCGCCAACACCAACCTCCTCGAAATCCTCCGGGTTCAAGCCGCCGTCCGCATGGTCACGGCTTCCGTCCAGAGCGGTTTGGCCCGGCGTGAGTCTCGAGGTTCTTTCGTACGAGAAGATTACCCGGAAACCGACGAAAACTTCCTTCACCACCACACCGTTGACAAGGACGGCAACGTCGCAACGCTGGCCCTCAAGAAAGGGACGGGCGGTCATTGGGTCCTTGCTCCACAATGAACAAAGACATCGGCGGAACTCGTCGTTTGCATGGCGACGCTGTTCGAGAAGATTCTCAGCGGCGAAATTCCCTCTCATCGCGTTGCAAGCGGCGAAGGCTGGTACGCTTTCCTTGATATTTTTCCACGTCGTGAAGGCCATACTTTGGTGATTCCAACCGCGCCAAGGCAACGCCTCGGTGAACTCACCTCGGTCGAGCGCCATCGGCTCATGGACGGGGTTGCAAGCGTCCAAACCCTTCTTGCCAAGCGGTTCGGAACAACCGACTTCACGGTATGTCTTCACGACGGTCCTTTGGCCGGGCAAGAAGTCCCGCACGTTCACGTCCACGTGCTTCCACGAACGGAAGGCGACGGGGGTGGAACGCTGATGTCCATGTGGCCCCGCCAACCTGCGGGTGAACCGGACCACGAAACCCTCGGTGCCTTAGCGGCAAGCCTGCAGGACGTGGTTTGATGGCCACCATCGTCACCGAACACGAGGAGTTGGAGCACAACGGCGAAGCCTTGCCCGTTCTTTCTGCTTCGGCCAAGAAAATGCGAATCGACAAATTGCTCGCAACGCCTCTGCCCACCGCCACGTCTTCGGTGCCAGGTTCGTATCTTTGGACGAAAATTGCGTTTTGGATGTGCCGAAGGGTGTCAACCGTTCAGTTTCGAACCACCTCGTCATCAAGCGTTGAAACGCTCGAACGGGACGGACCGGGGGCCATGTGCTGCGGATGGCACACGAACGGGCTGATGGATCCCCTCGGCATCTTCCTTCAACATCCCAAGGAGTTCGTTGTCGGGGCGCGACATGATTTGGTCACGAGGCCCCTTCTTGGATGGTGGACCCGAAGGCTGGCAGTCCAACCGGTGGTTCGTAAGGCGGAGTTGCTTCGGGGCGGGTGCACAGAAGAAGAAGCGATGCACCTGAACGGTCGCTCCCTGCTTGCTCTGTCAAGCGGTATTGCGCACGGTTTCGGTTGCGTGTTGTTTCCAGAGGGAACCAGTCACGACAACTCGCACATGATTCGCTTCAAAACCGGACCGGTTCGTACGGTTCTCGCTGCGGCCGCCTTGGCGAAAGCCAACGACCTCCCCCTTCCGCAACTCGTGCCCGTTGGCCTCCATTTCCGGCGGCGAGAATTGTTTCGCACCGACCAGTACATCGAATTTGGACCCGCCATTTCCCTCGATGAAAAGCAAGTTCCCGATGCGATGGTGACCGCTGTCAAGCAAGGGGGGTGGGTAGAGCCTCCCGCTGAAACCGTTCATCACATCCGCGATGCTCTCCAAGAGGTGCTGCCCGTTCTCACGCCCCACGCCTCGACCTGGGAGGAACACCGAGCCCTGCATTTGATCGCCCATGTTCGCGCCCGGGCCAACGGTACGCCGCTTGAAACCTGGCAGCAAGAAGTCCACGCGGCGAGAACGGTCCGTGAAGGATGGCCGGACCGAAAACCGTCGTTCCCGCCCGAGCCATTGCAGGGAGGCAGCATTGAAGTTGCAACGCAGGCCGCGGAACTCCTTGACCAACACGGACTGGACGGTCGTGACTTGGACGGCACTGGGCTTGGCTTGCGGCGAGCGAAGCTCTTGAGCGCCCCGGGCGGCCTGGTGCGGATGGCGCTGTTTGCGGCGATGCTCCCCGTTTTCCTCACCTCGCTTGGACCGCAGGTTGCTCTGGGTCGCTTGCTTGGCGACTCCACCGACGAAGGCTTGGATGCAAGGACGAGCTACCAATTCCTTGCGGCCTTCTTTGGTTCGCTTCTGGTTTGGCCCGTCGTCGCAGCCGTGTGGACCGGAGGGATTTGGTGGCAGCAGGAAGCCGTTGCTGCGACGTTCGGCCTTTCTGCCGATTGGCTGACGGGACTCACGGGAACGACGGCACTGAGTCTCCTGGCCGTGTATGTTTGCTGTTTCCCGGCCTTCTGGCTCAGCGGAAAGCTGTTTGCAGGCGCTTGGGATGCTTGGATTGATTTCAAGAAAGCGTGGTCTCGCCTTGCGATGCCTTCAGAGGACAAGGGGCGCTTGGCGAAATGCTTGAACCAATTGGCCTCCTTGGAGGGTGGGCTTCAAACGGGATGAGGGCTTCGGTTGACCATGACGCCCCAAGATGCAGTGGACCAACTCAAACAGTGGCTCACGGAAGAACGCTTGTCGGCGAAGGCGCAAAACGACCCACGGGCGCATGCGCATTTTCTCATCCGTTACCCAAGCGGGAAACAAGGCCACATGTTTGCCATCGTGATTCCCAAAGAGCGGGACTTGGTGGCCGTCTCGAGCATGACGCGTGTTGATGAGGGCCAGCAAAAGGAGATGACCGACCACATGAACGACGAGGACAGCGATTGGTCCGAATGGATTCACGAGAGCCGCCTCCACCTCATTCGAACAGGGGTGGATTGGGTGATTCACATGGGGCATGTTGGCGACAAAAAACCAGGACCTCTCCAGGCCTTCAATGTCAGCCTCCCAATTTGGTTCGACGGTTTAACCAAAAACGAATTCATGAACAGTCTTCGGAAATTATGGCTCGCAAAACTGGCGCTGATCCACGAAATCAAGTATTCCTACGGCCCGGGGGTTGGAAAACCCGGACCGGTTGACGATTGGGCGAAATCAAAGCAAGCCTCCGGTGAACAACCGCAAGAAACCTTGGGCCCGACTCCGGAAATTGAGTTTGACGAGAAGATGTCCTTTGGCTCAGGATTCAACCCCTCTGAATGGGCGTAAAACCCCGTTCTTTCGGCTTCAAAACAGTTTGACAGCAAGCCAGCCACACGCTGGCGAAACTGACCGATAAGGAGCGCGGTTAAGTAGGAGAAAAGTCTCCAAAAAACTGCGAAGTCCGGGGTATACCTATGAATCAGAAACTAAAATCCGTGAGCCTTGCCTCTTTGATGGTCCTGTCCGTCATGTCATCCTTGCTGTTGGCCTCCGTTACGGCAAGTGCGAGCACCGTTGTCATCACCGAAGCCGTCCAAATTGTCGACGGTGGAACCGCTTCCGATTCTCAGGCCGCCGTGGCCGCTGACAGCTCTGGCAACGTTCACGTCGTGTGGACTCGCAACAACCTGCACCTCTACTACTCCATGCTCTCGCCCCGAGGTGAGACCATGATCGATGCGACCCAAATCACCAATTCCGGACTTCACAAGATTTGGCATCCCGACATCGCTGTTGACGAGTACGACCGCATCCACGTCGTGTGGGCTGACAAAGCAGGCCAACACGCCATCATGTACTCCGCCCTTTCCCCGTGGGCTGCGCCAATGGACGGCATGGCCTCCGACGACGGAACCATCACCGCTATTGACGACACGATCATCGAACGCCGTTCGCAAAACCGAGACTGGCCCGCCATCGACATCGACAGCCAAAACAACGTTCACATCGTCTGGCAGGACAACTACGACGAACTCGGGCGTTTCTTCAATCAACCTCAAATCTACTACTCCATGATCCAACCGGACATCAGCTCGGGCGCCACCGTCACCTTGTTCGCCGACACCCTGCTCACGCCCATCATCGGGCACAAGGGCCACCCCGACGTGGTTGTTGACGCCAACGACTACGTCCAAATCGCTTGGGACGACACCCGCGGTGGAAAGGTCGAACTGGCGTTCGTGGTCGACACCTCCGGTTCCATGTACTCCGAGTGGGCCGATATCTGCACCGTCGTCTACGGTGGCAACTTCGCTTCAGGGCCCTACTTCCAAGGCATCAAGCCGATGCTTGAAGAAGGCAACATGACGGTCTACGAAACCATCTACGGTCTTGGAAACACCTTGCCTGGGGCAGCCAGCTCCGGTAACTGTCAAGGTTACAACAAGAACACCGGGCCCCGGACCACTCCGCTGGGCCAAACCCCCGGTGACGATTCCGGTGGTATCCGCAAGTTGCCCGGAACCATCTACAACGGAAACACCTACTCCGGATACTCCGGTGAAGATTGGGGTCCCGGATCCAACTGGGCTTGCCTCTCTTGGAAGGACGCGAACGGCAACGTTCCCGGCAACCCTCCAACCCAATCCGACCACCGATGGAACCCCAACGCCACGAAGATCGTCATCCCCGTGTCCGATGAAGGTCCCAAAGACGGCGACCCGTCGCAACAAGCCGATGACAAAGCCGCCATTCAGGAAGCCCACGACAACTGTTTGCTCGCCGGCGTCATCCCTGTCGGCTTGTACGGCCAAGGCTACGGCGGAGCAGGCAACATCCAATCCCACTTCATGGACTTGGTTCAGTGCCCCAACGGCATCGTCTCCACCCAAACGCGAAACTGTCCCGGAAACACCCTCGGCAACACCGACGCCGGTGGACAAGCCTACGAATTCCCATCCGGATCAGGGACCAACCAAATGTCCCTCCTCGTGGAAGCCATGGTCTACATCTCCACCAACAACTCCCGTGAAATCTACATGACCGTTCTCGACCCTTACGCCAAGATGGCCAACGACCCCAGTTTCACGCCCGGCGTGCGGGGCACCACGGCCAACGGTGGAGCCTACAACGAAGACACCGGTGCGGGAGCAGACGGCCACCTCGTGGTTGTTAACGACACTCGCGTGACCATCGACGACGCCTATTCCTTCCACCCCTCCATCGGCGTGGACAACCAAGGCAACACTCACATCGCATGGATGGACGGTCGAGATTACGGCTTTGAGAAGGACGTCAATTACGAGGTCTATTACACCAAACTTCGCCTTCAGGGCGCGGGTGCTTGGGACGGAGCCGATCAGGGCCTGTCCACGTACGCCATCAAGAAGATCAACGACACCCCCATCTCCAACGTGGAAGGCAAGAACGGCTTGCCGCCCGCATCTCCCTATGCCGGCAACTCCGCGTTCCCCTCCCTCTTGACCGACGACCAGAACAACGTCCACATCGCGTGGGTTGACTCGGCAAACCTGTCTGCGGGCGAGGAAGTCCTCTACGTGCGCTTGAACCAAACCGACTTGACCGGTGACGGCGAAACAGCTCTTGACCCTTGGACGCCGGTTGCCGTGACCTCGTGGAATTCAAACAAACTTGGCCCAAACAACGGTCGCCAACCCGCCATCGGCATGCCGCCTGCCTTCTCCAACGATTTGGGAAGCGGCGCCCACGTCGCATGGTCCGATACGAACACCTGTGACGACAACGGAAACAACAACCGGTTCACCATTTGTTATTCACACATTTTGACCGGCCAAGTCGACGTTGAATTTGACGTTGGAGAAACCTTCTACCACGTGATCGAACCGGGGCAGCAAACCATCTACAACCTCACCATGAACAACTCAACCCCCGGGCCGAAGGACCTCGTGGCCGACACCTACGGCTTGAACATCTCCGGTGTTCCGATGAACTGGACCGCCAACCTGTATTTCGCATCCAACCACTCGAGCATCTTCCCCGACACCCCGATTTTCCTCGAGGGCGGTGAAGACATTCGGTTCTACATGCGTGTACAAGCTCCGTCCATCTACCAGGCCAACGGCGACGAACTTGCTGAAATCCGGATTACCGCTCAGTCGTACAAGGACCCTGCCATTCAAAACGACATCATCACGTTGACCCTCATGGACGTTGTCCACGGCATCAACTTGGACACGTCGCACAGCATGGCGGACATTGAACAAGGCGACACGGCCATCTTCTCGATCACCATCACGAACACCGGTAACGTCCACGATGCCTTCGTCTTCTGGGACCCGAACAGCCTCGAGGGCCAACAGGAATGGCTGCTTCCGTTCGGCTGGCAAGTCAACTTCCCAATTCGCGTCGAACTCGACCCCGGCCAATCGGTGACCAAGAACCTCGAGGTCTTCGTTCCCACGTCCGAAGACCCCGGCGCCTTCGTGATTTACGTGAAGGGCTGGTCCGAGGGCGAACCCATCAAGTCGGTGGAGAAGGGAACCTATGACATTCTCGAACTGGGCGTGTTCGTTTCCATCCGCTCCACGGGCAACATCGTGTTTGCCGCCGATGACCGCTCTTCCCAAGTGAAGCCTGGTGAGTGTGCTTCGTACACCATCAACGTCACGAAGAATTTCGATTCCGGAGACTTGGTGTTCGCCACGCCCGGTGCGCCCGAAACCAAGCCCGATGGCATCGCCATGGACGCCTGGCGAGAGGAAAACTGGGTGGTGACCGTGGACTTTGCTAACGCTACCGGACCCGGTGACGCTGGTGACGGCCTTGGCGACCCGATCGCTTGGACCATCCCCGGCGGCGCTGACAAGGTGACCAAGCGCGTGACCGTTCACATTTGTGCCCCAACCAACGCCACCGCAGGCCTCGGCCCAGCGCTCACGCTGAAGGGTTACCTCGACGGCTACCCGAGAATCTCTGACTCGGTCATCCTGTCAACCAACGTGGTTCACGTTTACGACCTCGATGCCGGTATTGACCCCGACATCGGTACCGAGTTGAACGTGAACCCCGGCCAACAAATCGTGTTGCCCTTTACCGTCACGAACGACGGAAACGGACCTGACCGGTTCGACTTCCGACTGGCACGGGTGACCGATGCCTTCGGCGTGGACGTGATTTGGGACATCGACATTCCCCGGGAAACGTTGCAGGAACTCTCACCGGACACCTATCAGGCGTTCGACGTACTCATGAACGTGCCCGACCGCGTCCAAGCAGGCGAATACACCGTCGTCTTGCAGGCCTTCTCCGAAGAAACCTACCCGGACGCCAGCGGACGCGAGACGCGTGTCCGTGACACGGTCGTGCTGCTCGTTACGGTTGACGAATTCCACGACATGCAAATCTCCATGGATCCATCGGTGGACAACGCCATCAAGACCTCTGCGCCAGGGCGCATCGTCCGGTTCACGTTCAACGTGACCAACAACGGCAACGTCGCTGACACCCCCACGCTCAACAACCACACCGCACAGCGCGACGGGGACTCGCTCCTTTGGAACGAACTGCCCGGCATGAACATGCTGGACGGCTGGAGCGTTGAGTGGTTCATGCTGAAGCAACTCAGCGCGGACGTTGTGGTCGAGGAAGCCTGTCTTGAACTCGAAGCAACCGCCACCGACTTCCCCGAAGACCAGTGCGTCAAGATCAAGGTCGGCGTGGTTGCTGGCAATTCCATCTACGAGTACCGGCTTCCCGAAATGGCGCCCTACGAGACCGCTCAAGTCGTCGCTGCTGTGTCCATCGGCACCAACGCTAAACTGGACACCCGCCCTCTCGGCCTGAAGGTTGTCTCCATGTTTGGTGATATGGAGAACGACGGTGACCACGACGACTCTCCTGCATGGAGCGGTGACGACTTTGACAGCAACGAGTTCATCGTTACGCTGCGCCTGCGTGCACCGAACTTGGAGATCAAGGAAATCATCCTGCCTCCCTCCCTCAATGGAGAAGTTGACTCGACCATCCCCATCGGCATCATCTTGCAAAACACCGGAAACGTCCATGCAACGGACATTGAAATCGTCCTTTGTGAATACGACAAGGTGAACGACGCTGACCTCATCAAGGAAATCCGTCAAGACGGTTGTGAGGAAGACCGCATCGTCATGCGACAGGTCGTCGGTGCCTTGCTTGCCCCCGATGCAACCGAAGAGGCCAAGGAGATCGAGCTTTACCTGCTCTACCCCGTCACGGCTGGAAGCAAGGGCGTTTACGTCGTTGTTGACCCGATGAACGAGATCGTTGAGTCCGATGAGCGAGACAACGTCAAAGCCATCGGCGAGGCACTTGAATCAGAGAGTCCGGTCTTTGACATGGCGAAGGAAGTCGTGAGCAAGACGGCTCTACCGTTTGCGGTTATCGTCCTCACCATTGCGCTCTTGGGCGTGGTCTACTTGGTGGGCAAAGGCCGCCGCGACGAAGTGAACAAGCGTCTTGCTGAGCAATCCTCGCTCGTATCGGTTCTCGAAGACGAAGCGAACTGAGGTTTGTCCTCAGGAACCGTTGCCCGGGCCAAGGTACCAGCGGAGCTCCGTGTCAAGCGGCGCTGCGATGACTTGCCCCGAGCGTCGCGCAATCTGCTTCTCCAGTTGAGCCCTCAAGGTCTGCAAGACCTCTCCCGGGTTCTGGCCAGTTATCAATTCCTTCTGGACCAAGGCCGTCAAGTCGATGCGATCGCCCGAGGCTTCGACCATGTTCTGAATGAGGCTCCGCTCTTCGTATGTGTCGAAATCGGATTCAACCGCCGCAGAGACCCGTTGACGAACGTGTTGGTGCAGGGAGATGAGGGCGTCTCGTTGGGCGTCCAAGGTCTCCATGATGTTGGCGAGCGAGCGCATGTGGGCGAGGCCTTCAGCCACAGCGATCTTCTTTCGTCCGCTCAACGCTTCGGCGATGGCCACGGAAGCCTCCGGCAGGTTGCTTGACAAGCGCATGGGTCCACCTTTTGGAAGACGGCGAGACTCGCAACGGAAGAGGTCCGGGCCGATGTCCATTTGAATCGAAAATGCACGTTCAACGGCGTAAATGGTCTTCGGGGGGCCGCCTTTTTCGGAAGGCACTTTGGCCTTGGAAACCATTCCCCCTTCCTCCAATTCCTTCAGATGCTTGACGATGGCGGGCTGGGATACACCGATCAGCTCAGAGAGTTGCATGGCGTAGTGGGGTTCCCTTGCCAAGCGCTCCAAAATCTGTCTGCGTGTGCTGTTGTGAAGGAGGTACAGGGCCTTGTCGATGTCGCTCATGCTTCTCAACTCGAGGTTGGGTAGTGACCCGTCCTCTAAGAACTCACCGTCGCTTCAGCGCTCGTCCCAATCCTTCCAAGCACCGGCGGTTTGTTCGGACGATTTCACGGGTTGTTGGCGTGGCTTCGGAGCGGTGTTCGAGGGTTGGTCGGCCGGCGCTGCGAGCGGAACGCCGTCGTCCCACGAGGCGATGATGGCAGCGCTTGCGGCTTCTTGGACGAGGTCTTCAGCCGTTTTCGTGCTGGTTGTGCGCTCCGTTTTGGCGCGCTCTTGTGCGCCTTCCACGTCACCTCGCATCAAGGCGTAGACCTGTTCGGTGGTGAGCATCGTTCCCGCCGCAACCTCGGGCAATCCGTCAACGTAGGTTTCGGACTGCGTTTGTTCAGCCGTGTCGGCAAACGGCGGGGCCACGGTCTGCGAGGGAGGCGGTTGAACGGTTTGCTCGGCCTGTTCGAAGAACGTGGGGTGG
>Ga0213867_1000775_pt1 | contig 14252 bp, 8 predicted proteins | sample PICome_12_FD_160120 | JGI IMG/M metagenome (GOLD analysis project Ga0213867, IMG submission 160120) | Coastal seawater microbial communities near Pivers Island, North Carolina, United States - PICO540 | ecosystem: Environmental > Aquatic > Marine > Coastal | place: USA: North Carolina | collected... | reverse complement strand
TAATAACCAATTATCACTAGGGCTTGCTGAACCATTTACATTCCAAGTACCTGATATTACAACGTCATCTCCTGCTTGATTAATTGCTTGAGGAGTTGTTGTTGTTCCTAAGGTTGCAGTAGCTGCCCCTGTTACGGTAATTGTAGGTGTAGCAGTGGTATCACCCGTTAGCTCTGGCACAACTACAGTTATTGTAAGCTGACCATCGTTATTGCTTAATACACTACTTATACTAGTGTTTGCAGGGTAGCCTGCCCCACTATCTGTATAACTAGATGTGGTTAGTATTTCAGTAGCTAAGCATGTGTACGTAATAGTTGCTGTTCTTGAAGCAGCAGCCTCAAAAGGTGAGTTATAATAAGCCGTCCCTACAGCTGTACCATTAGGTGTTGCTATAACTCCCGGTGATGCAACGTTACCTTGTTCCCAAGTTAATGTATGTTTAAGCGTTGCTGTTCCATTTATTGTTATAGTTCCCGCTGTAGCTTCTGTTGGTACAGTTACAGGAAGAGTATAAACAACATTATCTCCGTTTCTAGCATTAGTAAGGGTACCTGGGTTTGTTATTGCAGGCATTCCCGAGGTATTAACTGTAATATTAGCAGGATCTATATAATAATTTGTAAATGCTGCAGTAGAAAAAACAACATTATTACTTCCACTATTATTAAATATTTGAGATGCTGGAGTTATTGCAGAAAAAGCAACAGTATCTATAGTGTTAACTGTTAATAAAGCTACAGTAAATGCTAAACTAGCGCCAGTGCCAGATATATTTAAAGTTTGAGTAGTATTTGAATTTCCTACAGTATGCTGAACTAAGAAAACTAATTTTCCTTCAGTTATAGACTGAGGGTTTGTTACAGTTAAATTACTTCCTGCGGCTGGAGTTAAAACAATATCGCTAACACTATTAAATTCAAATTGTGAATTTAAAGGTTCAACAAATACTGCCCAAGAAATACCTTCGTTTTCTTTTGCAATTACCGTATTAGCACCGTTAAAAACAGAATTATCTGCGGCACCTGATAGTTGTAACGTTGTAGAAAAAGAAGTAGCCGTTTGAGGAATTTCACCTGAATTACCTATATCTGTTTGAATATATTCAACTCCCCATCCTTCATCACCTTCATAACTCAAAGCATTATACTGTTTTATTAAAGACGGAGCATCATTAAATATTGGAACTACATAAGATTTTTGGGTTCCAGAATTATAAAAATTATTATGAGTTACATTTTCCGTATGATGTTCCCATAATGTTCCACCATTAAATGTATAATAATAATTATTCAATGAAATACCACCCTCTTGTTTAAATCCTTTAAAACTAGTCCAGCCATTAGATCTATCATCAAAAGACAGCGTTAAGTATCCATCGCTGGCTGTTTCAGTATTTGTATCTTCATTACTATCAAATCCTTGTCCAATAATAGTTAACTCATAGCAGCGATTGTATTCATCATAAGAACCAATTATTTGTGTAGATTGTTTTAAAGCGTCTCTAAAAAAATCTCCCATTCCTAACTTAGCTATTTCAGTAATCCCATTTTGAGATAACCTTAATACAGTGCCACGATTTTTATCAGTAAAATATTTTGCAAAACCATAGCTAGCAAAAGATTGAGGATCTTGTGATATTCCAAACTCACCAGCGTACGCAGCTACTGTACCTAAAAATTGTGTATTACTAGTTACAGGCACCGCTCCACCTTCTGCAGAATATATAAAGTTTTTATTTACAGGAGACCTAGAAACCTTGTCTTCTTGAAATATTATAACTTGAGTATCGTCAACAAATAATTTTTGTACGGAACCGTCTAATGGATCTAATGATATTGTTAAACCTCCTTCAGACTCATTGAATTGATTTATATAGTTAATACCTGTTCTGGAGTTTAAAAGCCCACTAGAATGTATTAATGTGTTTTTTCTTCTTTCTTGTGTAAAGTTTTCTTGTACAACAAAAGCTCGAACACCTATATCAAAAAACGGTTCGTTAAAACCAGCTCGTATTCTATTTATTTCAATGTGATTACCTGATGTGAAGGTTAGCAGTATACAATTAAAAAACAAAATATCCGTTGTAGTAGCTGGTATTTCTGATACTAAACCACCAGTTGAAGTTTCGTAAAATATATCTAGCTCTGAAGATGTTGGCTCAGTTTCAAAAACACAAAGCCCACTAGTTACTGAAGCGCCAGAATTATCAATTGTTGTTACTAATGCATCACCTGATGGATTTGCAATAGACTGCACTTTAGTTAAATTAGCGTACGGTTTTGTGTACACATTGCCTCCAGATAAAAATTTAGGATATACAGAAATATCGCAAGGCGATATTGTTGGAGATGTACTTGGCGGAATAGTTGCCGTTTGATCTCTAGGTATTTTATTTATACTATCACCAAAACGATTAACAGTGTTAGCGGCATCTATTGTAGAAATCCAGTTATAATATTCTTGTTCTCTTTGTTTTACAACAACTCTATATGAATATGCCCAAGATGGTATTTGCGTAGTATCTGTAAAAGTAATACGCAAAGCATTGAACGCTGTTGTAGATGCTGCATCTCCATTTCCTGGATCTATAAAAACAGTATCTGTACCAGAGCTTGATAATATAACAGGCGATTGTCTTCCAAATTTATCTGCTAAAACAATACCCACCTGATAAGTTCTTCTTGACTTAACTGATTGGTTTTCTAATATATTATTTCTAGCAGAAGTTTCACCTGTTCTTGTAATTGTAAAAGAAATATCTGGAATATCGTAGTTTTGTAAAAAATTACCGTATACTAATCTTCCGCCAGCAACCTCTTGTGCCTTTGCTTTAATTGGCACTGCATCATAAACTCTTGTAAGTTGATCGCCTGGCAATGTTCGAAACGGGTCAGTAGACGAATATGTAAAGTTTACAAAAGGCTCAGTTGTAACATCTTGGTCATCAACAACATACAACGTTCCTGAACCAGACTCTTTATATATTAGCTCAACATTTTTTATTCCGTAACCCGTAGGTGTTGGTATTTGAAGTTGAACTTGATTAATTGCATTAACGAATGTTTCAATCTCGCCAAAATTAGATAATGAAGTACTTATAGAATCTGTTTCATTTAGTCTTGAAAAAACTATAGGACTAAATGGAGCTAATGTGCTATACTCATTATCATCAAATTGCCATCTATAAGAAAATCTAATTAGCTTATCTTCCATAAATGTAGAAGATATATTAGATTCTCTTGTTGCAGACACTAAAGTTGGCGACTCGTAAGGTGCAAACTTTGCAACTGATATTAAATTATCAATATCATTAGCTGCTGTATAATAAGATGTGTTGTTTCTAGCGGTTACTACATTTATTTTTCTAGGATAATTTCTATTATCTGTCCAAAATAATAGATCATCTACAATGTTTATTCCTGTTATTGGATAGCTTTGATGTAGATTAAGTTGGGCTGAAACAACTAACGCAGTAGTTTGCTTTGTTTTTTGATCATATTCAAATAAACCATGCTGCCCAGTATTTGTTTCATTATAAGAAGAATTACTTGTTACAAAAAAATATATTTTTTCTGTACCTGTATCGCTTATGTATCCAATACATTTACCATTAGCTAAATTGCTTTGAGAAACAGCTTCATTACCCAATAAGTTTTCAATAGAACCAACATCCGAACTTTCAGATTGCCCAACAGTAATATTAAAACCTTCCCGGTATTCTCCAGGAGGCACTAGTCTGTCGTCCAAATCGCGGTTCATTTTACCAACGTTGAACGTTCTTTTAATTTCTGGCATACAATTTTATTAGTGTTTAATCCACTTTGCTTTATTACGTAATATTTGAGCCATTTCAGTAGACTTCATATTAGATAATCTTATTTTTGCATTTCGCATTTTAGAAGAAGCTTCTTTTTTGTAAAGTCCAGCAGCGCCTGCAGCAGAACCTCTAAGCTTAGCTAAATTATAAAGCATTGAAGCGTATACAGCGTCTTCTGCTAATTTAGGAACGTATACATTATCAAAATTACCATTATCACCTAAACCGTCAGATATATATGTAAAAGTTATAAAAGTGCCTTCTTTAAAAGCAGCATCAAAATAAACTTTTCCAGCTTCTGTATCTAAAACAAAAGTGCCATTTATATTTTGGTATTCAGGGGTTGATCCGTATCTTCTTCCGTAATACAAATAATCATCAGTGTCAAAATAGCCGTTATAATAATCTTGAGTTTGTTGAACATCCATTAATCTTTCAGCTGATTGATATCTTTCAATAGTTTCAGATATTTCTTTAAAAACTATATTACCTTCTTGATCGTATATATATTTGTAATCTTGATCTTGTGCAACTGATTTATTTGCTGTAGTTGTTCTGCTTGGCAGTATCGGCTTCATTACACCGTTAGCATCAGTATATTCAATTCTAACGTAATTAACATAGTCAGATGGCAAAGAAATGCTTTTAGTTGGGCTTAGTTCTATTTCTATAGATTTTTCAGAATGTAAAACATCATAGCTAAATTCTTGAACAGATCTTTGTGCCCAAAAAGCAACTTCATATCTAGGAACCTTTGTTAAAACTTTACCATCGCCTACATAGGCAATCATAAAGTTATTAATTATATCATTTAAATTTGTTCTACTATAGTATCCCGGTATAGCTAATCCTGTTCCGCCATCTAAAGCAGAATAATTATTTACATCTAAAGGTTTTCTTGATATTGCCATTATTGTTCAGTTGCTGCTATTTGTTGTTCTTTACCTTGTCCAAATCCCGCTATATCAGCTTGTTTTATAACTACTCCTGCGTATGTTAAAATTTTAACAACTAAATCATATTCTTCTGAAGCATGTAGCTCAAAATTATAAGACTTTGCAGATGCACTATAACTATCCGTAGCGGGATCAAATACAGTTGGATCATAAATAGGCTTGTTAGGTATACCCGCTGCTATCTGCGCAGCTGTAGGCATAATATAGCCCCATTTAGGTCTGTTAGGCTTTTTTAAATAATCTATGCTAACACCTGTAGTTATTGTGCTAGGATAAACCTTAACCCCATCTTTAGCTAATGTATATACAGGTTGGCTATCAACAGGGTAGGTTAAAGGTGATTGGTTAATATATTTTATATCTGAATGATGTGCAAAATCTGCTACTTTATTATTAACAGATACAACGCCTAATCTATAAAAGTCACTAGGATAGTTAAAAACACCATTGCTTAATACTAAATTAGCATCACCGTAAAATTCATTTATTTTCTCAGAAGTGTTTAAAACAGGATCTGCAAAATCACTAGTAATATTTGCATTAAGCTCATATGAAGATTGCTTTCTAAAATAGCTTTCAAATATTTCATTTTGAGCTTGGTTTGCTAGCCTATTAAACTCCTCTGGCGTTATATATCCACGGTTGTCTTTATTAGTTATTACTAATACAGTATTGTAGACGTTATCTATATTTACCATTTATATTTATTGTGTTGGTTTAGACGGCATAGAGTTAATTTCTTACTCTACGCCAAGTGTTTATGAAAGCTTTTTTGTTATAGATTTCATTAAATCTACACCTTCATCAGTTTTAAAATATTGAGCTAACGCCGCATATGGGTGCTGTTCAAATGGTACCGTTAAAACTTTTTTGCCATTAGCAAATTTAAAAACAGTATTGTCATCAGTAAGTTGTAAAATTCCAACTTCAACAGCTCTGTTAGCTAAATTTCTTAATTTTATATCTTCGTCTTGAACAAGTTCTAAAAATAAAACAGGTTGCGATTTAGCAAATCTATACGCATCCCTTTTTAATTCTTTAGAAGAAAGACTAGCTACTGTTGAACCTAATTCAGTTCTCATAATAGCTTCTAAATGTTCAATATCAATTTCATTAACTAAGTTTAAAGCTTCAAGTTCTAATTCTAAAACATCAATTTCGTCTTCAGCTTCTTGTACTTCGTCAATTTCTTCCCATAATTTATTTCTTTCTGGGTGATATAAAGAAAGCAATTTTTGTAAATTTTGTTCTTCTTTTGGAACATATAATACACCATCTAAAAACATTACATGAGATAATGTTACAGCCCCATCTTGTTCATCTACGAATAAAGATCTTTGATTTGTAGCGTAACGTATTTCTCTATTTATCCCGTTTGCTTCATCAAAATAAAGCAAGGGCTTTCTAGCTGTGTGTTTTGTTTGTATTGTCCAAGAAATAGGTGATCTATTACCGGTCAGTACATATGTTCTATTTTTTATCTCCCATCCTTTTTCAGCGTCAGGAGCTTTTGTTGTTTTTGTTGTCATAATTAAATAATATAAAATAAGAATACTGGGCTCCGAAGAGCCCGTATCCTATAGTTAAAAAACTTATTAAGCTTTAAATAATACGAAGTTATTTGCAGCTTGAGTAATAAGACATCTTTCAGTCAGATAGTGCATTCTCATTTCGTCAATATCTGAGCTAGTAGGTCCTCCAACAGATCCTGTAATCCAAGATTTCATTTTTCTGTTGTCAGTTTCTGAAGCTCTATATCTTACGTGTAAGAATGGACGCTTAATGTTTGTACCAAGTTGTTGGTCATAAACAGTAGACGTACCAGCAGGCACTAAAACACCTTCAACATCTCCAAAACCTCCACGAGTTGACCAGTCATTTAAGTATTTCCAGTCAGTTTTGTAAAAGTCATAAGATCCTCTGCGGTATCCAGTAAACCCTAAAGTAAGTGCCATATCTTCGCTATTGTTAAATACTCCATAAGAAGTACCACCAGCGTAGCCACCATTTTGTTGAGCAAGAATATCATCAATTTCTAATGATAAATCACGATTTAAGAAAAGCATGTTTTCTTCAATAGCTCCTTGCTTGTCTAGTTGCTTAAGAACAGCATCAAAATCAGTAAGTGCTCCACCACCTGCAGCTTGCGCTCCAAATCCTGAATATACGTTACCTCTTTCTTCAATTGCATCAAAGAAACCTTGTGTACCACGTGCATTTTGTGCAGCAAGGCTACCACCGTAAGTTCCAAGAGCAATATTAGCTCCTCCAGCAGCTTTTTCAACACCTTCAACCATAGCCATTTCTACGTAGTCTTCCCAACGTAGTCTATTTTCATGCTCTGATTTTAGGTACCATAGGTACCCATCCGCTCCATTTTCTGAAGTTACTTCAATCCATCCAATCTGAGCTGTGTCAGATCCGTTGATTGAATAGTGCTCTTTCATAATGATTGGAGCATTAGTAAATGTAGCATAGCTAGGATCTAGCTTTTCAGTAAAGTTTCCAGTACCTTTAGCAAATTCAGATCCATATACCATTGCAGTTACTCGCTCAGCAGCTGTTACACCAGCATGAGCTTTGTAAGCTTTAATTTGGAAGCTAGCGCCTGAAACTGCTGTTACCACACCTTTAATAACATCAGCAGTTCCACCAACAGCAGAAGTTGCAGATGACTGAACTTGTACCATAGCTGTTTGACCAACTTTGAAGTTACAGTTTGATGTAGTATCAGATGTTAAACCAACACTTGTTGGTTGAGCAGGAATAGTGAAGTTTAATACTCCACCTGCGTTAGCGTTAGCTGCAATAACTGCAGCAGCGCCAGCAGCTGGTAAGTTAGCAGCAGTTCCTTGAGGAAGTACATTTGCATAACGAGTATGTAAACGTCCTTGCTCAGTCCAGATAATTTGATCTGAAGTTGAAGGCATCTCTGCAGATACCATTCTTAAAAATGATCCGATTGAACGATTTCCGTAGCGCTCTACTTCTTTTTCGTATACATCGGGTAAAAATTGTTGTGTCCATTGATCATGCGCCGCTGAGGTGAAGTCAATGTAGTTCCCAGCATAAAGTGTTTTAGACTGAGTTGGTTGTAATGCGGCAGGAATGCCACCAGTAAAAGCCATTTTGTTTGATTTTAAGTTGTGTTATTTATTCCATTTAATGCGCAACTTATCAGATGAATTTCCAGATACAACTCTAATTTTATCTCCGTATTCGGTTTTTATAGTTGAATTATCAGAGCGGGGGTCCATATTAATGTTTTTTGCTTGCTTCGCAGCTTCTTTTACAGCGTCGGCACGGCCTTGCTCATAAAAGTGATTTGCAATCTTATCTGCATTTTTAGCAGCAAACAACGCTCTATGGTATCCTGCAGCGTCCGCTACAGAACCGTCGTCACCTAAAAATTCATTAATAAAATTAGAAATATCTGATTGATATTGTTTAACTTTTTCAGTGTTATCTACTTTAAACCTGTATTTGTTTTCTCCGACCTTAAAATCAAAACCTTTGAAATTATCATTAAAAACTTTATTTGTTTTTTCAATAAACTCTTTTTGAAGATTATTATACTCTTCTGATTGTTGCTTAGAATTATTATAATACTCCATAGCTTCAGCATATTCAGGAGCAACACTTTCTTGCTTTCTTAACTTAAGATCGGCATAGTATTTTTCCCTACTACTATTGAAATAATTTTGGGCATTATATAATTCTTCTTTAAAAGCTAATTGCTTAGCTTTAACTTCTGACGGATCATCCGTCTCTTCATCATATGCAAAGTTTTTGTTGAATAAAAAATCAACATCATCTGCGTCTAAATGAGGTTTTGTATTTTTATAATATTCTCTTAATAAAGTTGTATTATCCATTTTAGAAATGTCACGATTAAGATTAACATAATCTTCTACCGTTCCACCAGTTTCTTCCATGAATTGCACCAGCTTTTCAACATTTTCAGGCAAAACAACTTTTGGTTCTTCTTGCTTTAATTCCTGTTTTGTTTCTTGCTGGATTTCTTTTTGTACTTCTTGTTTTTCTTCTTCTTGTGGTTCATCATTTACTAATTGTAATGGTGAATCATCAACTACTTCTTCTTTTTCGTTTTCTTCTTTTGTATCTTGCTCCCGTACTTGTTCGTCCACTTCCGGGCTATCTTCGGCTCCATCGCCCACAGATACGCTCTCTGTTTCTTGCTCTTGAATGGCATCTTCTTTAGGTGTTGGTGGTTTATCTAAATTTACTTTGTAAACGCCGTCGTCTTGAAGACCATATGATTCATCAACAGAACCTTCTTCAATAGCCTGTTCTAAAACAGCAGCTTCTTTTTCTTGTGGTGTTGCAGGGGGTGTATTGTCTTCTACAACATTAACTTTAACTTGTTCTTCCATAATTGTATATAATAAAATAATTTAAATAGTTTTATCTAGGTTCAAATCTTGATAAATCGAAACCTCCTAAAACATCATTGCCTTTAGACTCAAAGGACTTCTGTGGTTTGCCCGTATCAGGCGGTCCAGTTATTTTGGACGCGCTAATTTTTGTGTTAGCTATTTCTTTTTGTGTTTCTGTTTGTTTTTCAACTAATTCTTTTTGCGCTTGAAGCTCTAACTCCTTTAATCTAACATTTAAATCAAACTCATATTGCATAAGTTCTCTTTTTGTTCTTGCTTCAACTTCCATCTTTTTAATAGAAAGCTCATTTTCAGCTGTAGAAACTTGAATTTTAGATTCTGTTTTAATTTGTTCTGCTTGCGCTTTTGCTTGTTCAACAACAATTTGCGCTTGGCCTTGAGCTTCTGCTTGTGCCGCACTAGCTGCTTGAGCTTGAGCTTGGTCAACCTGTTGCTTTTTAATTCTTCTAAATTTTAAAAGCTGATTAGCTAATTTTGTATTATTAATTTCTCTTATATCAATAGCGTCTTCTAAAAATATACTTTTTTGGGCTAGTGCCGTTTGTATATTAGCCTCTAGCATTTGTTTTTCTTCTTGATCAGGTTCTAATTCTAAGAATATACCAAAATCATGCATATGCAAGTCTTTTAGCTCTTCTAAAGAACCGACCGTAAATCTGCCTAGCGCAGTTATAAAAGCTTCTTTTGACGGGTGAAATTCTAATACATCTTTAAATCTTAAAGAAATTGCTTCTGCTAAAGAAGTTGTAATAAACATGCTACTCGTTAGTATATGTCTTGTAGCTGTATTACTATTTGCAGCTGCCAGTTTTTGAACACCTACTAAAGCTTTTGGGTCTGGATCAGATCCATCTCTTGCTTCATTTAAACCAGTAACATCACGCATCATTTGTATGTACTGATTATATGCTCCTATTAAAACCTGTATTTGACCACCTCCGCCGCCAGGTAGTTCTTGAATAGGCACTTTGCCGGGATTCATTTCACCATCTACAGTTTGAGATCGCCCAATTATAGAACCGGTTTGGAAGTACATGTTTAACGCTTCTTGCGGATTGTAACTTGTACCGTTTCCTAAATCAATTTCAGCTAAACCATCAGCGTCTAAATAAACGCCAGATGGAGTCATTCTTTGTATTGCTTGTTGTAATTTTAAATGTGTTAGCTGTATCAAATCCGCATAAGGTGCCATTTTAGATACCAAGGAATTGATATTTCCTTTATAAAGTCTTGGTGCACTTGCAATATAATTCATCATTACCTTATTCGTGTTAGATAATGGTCGAATCATGTTAGTTGCCTTTTCCCACTTTAATAATTCTGTAGTACCTAAAATAAACGCCCCTTCGTATATTACTTCTCTTGCTTGCGCAACTTTTTGAAATCTAGTTCTTTTATCTTTAGGTGGATCAAAAGAATCATCTTTAGGAATAGCCTTTTCAGCACCTGTAGATGTTTCTTTTATTTTGTATACATTATTTTCCCAGGTTTTCCAGTTAAAATATAATACTGTAACTACGTTATTGTCGTCTATAACATTATCATTTGTGTTACCTATATTATTATAGTCTGTCCAATTTGAACCCTTTTTTGTATACTCTGCAATTTTTTCATCTGTTAAAGATGGAAATTGCTTTTTTAATTCGTTTAATTTTATTTTTTTTACTTCACCAAAATAATAACAATCAGCAAAATTAGGATCTTCTGTATATGACCATACTAAATTAGCAGGATCTACATAATCAAGCTTAATACCATCTGTATTATTAAAAGAATGCTTAGCACATCCAATACCTATAACAGCTAAATCATAATCAATTCTGCTTTTAATTTCGTCATATTTATTTGAAAGAAAAACGTTGTTTATAGCCTGCTCTTGAGCAATTTCAATACCTTGCTTGTAGTTTAATTGCATAAAAAGCTCTAGCTCTTCCGTATTTGCAGGAAGCTCTTCTTCAGGTACATTACGAGCGTTAACACCTAATTCAGCTTCTATATCCGCTAATATTTTTTTTGCGGCTAAATCTCTTTGAATATTGTTAACAAACTTTGTTCTTTTACCTGTAGATATAGGGTCTTGAGCAAAGGCTTTAATACTAAAAAGCCTATCTTGCATTCCATTAACAACAATGTCTACAAACTTAGGAACAATAGGAACTGGTTTCCAATCAAGATTTAAATAAGAAAGATCACCATTGATAGCAAATTCATCTTTGTACTTTCTTATTGATTGCTCTCCCCTGGCATATAATCTCAACCTATGATATTCATCACGTGTTTGGTAATACCTTCCGGACCCGTTATCCTTGTTAAACCAGTCTTGCTCAATCGCTCTAGCTACAGATAAACCATAATCTTTAGATTTTTTAACTGCATCTGAGACGGCTTGACTCGGAAACTGTGTTATTTGTCCTTTATTTTTTGCCATATTTATTTTATTATCTGACTTCTTAATCCTGAATTTGTATATTTAGAAAATCCAAAATCAAGCTTTTTTGTTTTTCTTTCACCGACGGGTCGGTATAAATGTTTTTGACAAGCCATTATAGCAAGTCCGCTGCTAATAGAAGCATCATGCGCTGTTCTTTTTGAAATATCAAATCTAGCCCAGTCTTCTAAGGTTCTTTGAAAATACATATTACCGTAAGACTCACCTAGGTTACCTACATGGGATTCTATGTATGTTTCAATTGCTGCAGCGTGTGCTTGTCTAATATCTTCAGATGAATTGGGTATACCACCTAGCTCCAATTCTGTTTTAGATAATTTAATTTTTGTTTTATCGGGGCGATTCATAGAGAAACCTCTATAGCCCCTGCGTTTTAAATGATATAATAATCTAGGTTTATTATTTTCTGCTAATATAGGCATTCCATAAAATATGCATGCCATTAAAACATCTTCAAAAAATATTTCTGCAGTTTGAGGTCTAGCAATATATTCTAAAAAAAATTTACTATTAGGTACATCACTTACCATGCTCCAGGTGGTTAATCCATGAAGAGCACCGTTAGACCCACCACCGCCAACAGTACCGCTGATGTCATAGCTATCACACCCAAAGGCCCCGAGACCATCATTACCAGGAAATTTAATACCATTTTTTATAATTATATTGTTTTGTAAAGAAACAGGAGGTATCCAAGATAAATTAAATCTTCCTGTTTTATTTGGTGACCATACAACCTCAGTGTCTTTTATTCCGTTTTTCCAAGAAAAAGAACCTCTAGTTACATAACCTTTTAAAGTCATTTCTTCATTATAATCTATTTGTTCATATATTTTAGTTAGATTAAATAAAGAATTTATAGTTTCATCTCTAAAAGCGTGCTTTTCAGATCTTGGAAATTGTCTATAATATTCATTAAGAGCATCACTGTCGTTTTTTAAACCCTCAACCTCGTTGTTCCAATGATCGATGACTCCATTAAAAATTTGCTCGCCATCAATTCCTTCAACCGGTTTTGATGGAGTTTCGAAGACAGGATACCCGAATTTGTCAATAAACCCTTCGTATCCCCATTCCATAGGTATGAACAAAGAATATAATCCACTTGCAGTCTGGCCATTGCGGTTTCTATTTGTAACATCTGAATTGTAATATAATTTTTTAAAATTATCACCTCCTTTTTCAATTGCATTAGACGTTGAACCCATCATGCATTTGCCAACTATTTTTGCTCCAAGTCTGAGACACGTTTTCGTAACCCTCCAGTTGTTGAGTATATTGTCCGGCCGTTCCCATTTACCCGATTCGTCGTGGACAAGAAGTTGGAGTTTCTCCCCGTCGTACGAGTTGTCCCCTGTATTCTTCCAGTCGATTGTTGTGTCGAGACCCTGCCCATGTTCCTCCTGATTATAACTTTCCCTGATTGAATTTCTCGTGAGTCTTCTTGACGGGATCTTATAGGATAACTCTGTCTTTGGTCTTTCCATTCCGTCCTGTATTGGTTTGAAAAAGAACGGGTAATTAATGGATATTGGTACCACCTTATCTGTGAACATCTTTTTTGCATCTGCACCAGTTTTAGATAAGATTCCAAACCTAGAGTCTTTGGATATTGTTGCCAAGTTAACAGTCTCTGAGGATGCCATAAAGCTAAACCCAGACCGTCTATTCTTAAGGTAGCACATTCCGTAAGATCTTCTATCTGCCTTGCAAGCCTCCCAGAAGTAATAAAAGATTCTGTTGGCTTGTCTAAAATCAGGTGCTCCAACGTCAATTTTTGTCCAGTTGAGGTATATATAGTGCGATCCTGTAATGTAACAAGGCTCATTGTTGCACATGAACCAGTAGCCATTAGAGCGATGATTAAACTCATTTTCAATATAAGTATAGTACTGCTCTTTAATATCTTCCGCATATTCTTTAAAATCAATTAAGTTTCTTATTTTATTTAATGATGCGGGCTTGGAGACTTGCCTAAATACTTGATCTTCTTTTTTAAGGTCTTCACCATCTATTTTATTTGGAGTTTTAGGTATTCCTACCTTTAGACCTTGAATTTCATATATATCACCTAGCGTGCCATCTTTGCTTATAATTACACAATCTAAATCTTCATTATAACCATATTTAAACTTTTTATGTTTATTATGATTCTTTATCTTTTTATCAGATAAGTGCTCTGTGTGTATTTTATATAAAGTTTGTTTATACATTATTTAACTCTATTTTCAACACCCATAAAAGCTTCTGATTTTTTGCTTTCTGATTTTTTTTCTGTTAGCTCTTCAATTTTTTCAATTATTTTTAAAGAGTCTTCAATTGCTACCCATTTTGCTTGAGCTGCTGTTTTTGCTTTTTCTGGATCTAATTCACCTAAATCTATATTCTGTTTGATAACTTTTTCAAGTTCTACTAAAGCTTTTTCAGCTGCTTCAATTACTCGTTTTCTCCTGTCCATAATTTATTGTAACTTGATTAGATAAAATTCTATATAATTTATCACCTTCTATTTCAAATTCATATTCTGAGTCGGGTGTAAATCCCACCACGTCTCCAATAGAAAGCCCTAATGAACTTAATTCACTGTTGCTATACACAAGCTCACCTTT
>Ga0213867_1000774_pt1 | contig 14255 bp, 17 predicted proteins | sample PICome_12_FD_160120 | JGI IMG/M metagenome (GOLD analysis project Ga0213867, IMG submission 160120) | Coastal seawater microbial communities near Pivers Island, North Carolina, United States - PICO540 | ecosystem: Environmental > Aquatic > Marine > Coastal | place: USA: North Carolina... | reverse complement strand
GAAGAAGTAAATGACTCTCCCTGAACAGGTTATTACTACTGAACCTGTCTGGAGTGTAATCCTAGTGCTTGCCATTGGTTTGGCAGGCACTCTTTATTGTGTGTATACAATACTAAAGATTTCTCTTGATGAGATGTCTAAATAGAGCGCACTTGCCATTAAAATCATGACGGCATTTCTACTTCCTTTGGCATCAAAAGTTATCGATGCTGCTATTGCCAAGATTCCCGACGATGCAGAACTTGGTGAAAAACTGATTGAGATCTGTTTGCACATCTTAGGTAAGGCAGTTAAACTGACCAAAACCGATGCAGACGATAAACTTCTTGAGGCTGTTGCTAAGGCAATCAGAACCCGAGAAGCTGGTTGATTATAAATATCTTCAGATAAAACGTAATTGCGAGTTAAGACATGGCTCTCTGGGGTAACGACGATAACATCACGACCTTTGGAACCGTAAGCCTCTCTGGTAATACTGTTACTGGTACAGGTACTACTTTCTCCACCGACATTTCGGTTGGACAAGTAATCCGTTTCGGTGTCCGTGGTGGAGTAGGAACATATTATGGTGATGCTACCGTTGTTGGTATTACCAGTGACCTGATTCTGACCATTGGTTCTACTGCTGGTCTGGCACCTGCTTTGTATGGTGCTGGTTCTACCAGTTACTATGTAAGTGAACTTCCTAAGTACACTGTTCTTGATTCTAAGTTCAGTGAGAACAGCTACGGCACAGAAGATTCTCTGGTCTATGGTACTGCTACAGCAGATCATGACGGAACACAATACGATCTGGCACATGCTGGATGGGTTGGTGTTACGACCTACATTGATATGCACGGTAATCTGAGAGTAAAGTCTGAGACTCTTGTTGCCATGTCTGGTATTTCGACAGGTAACATTCCTTATCCTACTGATGTCTGATTAAATGAGATTTGATGATTTGAATGATAATAACTATCTCCTCTTTGCCATTAAAAATTACGAAAATCCTCAGGCAATTACGAAGGAAGACTTTGAAGATGACTTGAAACGAATCAAGTACGTCAAAAGGTTACTGAAGAGATATAAGAACACGGGTGAGTTGAGGACTCATTTAATCCTCAACCACCTGATTGTTCTTTTTAATGTATTTGGTGATGCCGCAGTTCCTTTATTATTTTTTAAACTGGACGAAGAGTTGTGGTCATCTACAAAGAGTTTTCTGATGTTCTTAAATAGAATACCAGAGCATCCTCGTTCTGATCTAAATACTATACAAGAGGATGTGTATTGCTTAGAGCAACTACAGTTAATCTGATGGATAAAAGACTGCAAAAAATCGTAGATTACTTCCACGAAGAAGGTGGTATGTTTGCTGGTGCTCCCACAAACAATGCTAGCAGTGGTGCGATTGCAGGTCTTCCTCCAGATCAACCACCAGTAAAAAAGAAGAAGAAAAAATATATTTACGGTCGGGGTTATAGAAAACTTTGGCAGCAAAAGTAAAATGGCATTTGGTCTTCAAAAGTTAGCAGTTCTTGAATCGAAACTCAACATTTATGAAGATCTCTCCAAGGAGATGCTTGACAAACTTGAGCGAGCAGTCTCTACAATCTCGGACAATAGTAACAAGATTGCTATTGTCCTTGAGCGCCATGAAAATCGTTTAGATGAAGGTGAGCGTGTGAATGATGCTATAATCCAAATGATCAAAGATCATCAGAAGTATGATGATCGTATGTTCAAACAATTGGATGAAAAGATTGAAGAACTGAATAAGAAAACCGATAGGAACACACGGTTCGTTATCGGTGCTACTGCTGTCATCGCTACTATTGTGACAGTATTACAAGTGGCTCCACCCATCATCAGACTCTTGACACCCCCCGTAAGTGCGAGTATGATGACACCAGGCATCGCTCTGGTGAATGAATCTAATTGACTCCAAATACGTCGGTCTTATTTCTTCTAGACTCCAGAAATTCAAGAGGGTAAAGGCTGGTCTTTATAATTTTCGATGCCCTATTTGTGGTGACTCTCAACGTAACAAGAATAAGGCACGAGGTTACATCTATCAATTAAAAAATGACACAAACTTCAAGTGTCATAACTGTGGTGCGTCCATGACTTTTAACAACTTCTTAAAGAAGTTGGACACCACAATGCACAAGTCTTATATCATGGAGAGGTTTAAAGAAGGTCTGACAGGAAGGGCTACTTGTGTCGAAGAACCTAAGTTTGATTTCAAGAAACCTGTATTCAAGACCAGTATCGTTCTCCCTCTATGTTCTGAGGTGGAGTGTGGTAAATCGTATCTTGAACAACGTAGAATCGATCCAAAGAAGTTCTATTTTGCTGAGAAGTTCAAAGAGTTTGTTAACTCATACAAACAAACTTTTGGACCAAATGTTTTTGAAGAGCCTAGGATTATAATCCCTTTGTATCGAAACAAAAACCTAATCGGGTTTCAGGGAAGATCTCTAAAAAAGAACTCGATTAAATATATTACCATCATGCTTGATGAAGATGAACCAAAAATCTATGGACTTGATGACATCGACAAAGAGTTACCTGTCTACGTGGTCGAAGGACCCTTTGACAGCACTTTCCTCAACAATAGTGTGGCTCTATGTGGCAGTGACGGTGACGTTAGTTGTCTTGAAGGAAACGATCTTATTTTTGTTTACGATAATGAACCCCGTAATAAAGAGATTGTCAATCGCATTAGCAAATGCATATCAGCAGGAGAACGAGTCGTCATCTGGCCAAGTAACATAAAAGAAAAAGACATCAACGACATGGTTCTTGCTGGACATGATGTTCAGTCTATAGTAGAATCAAATACTTACAAAGGTTTAGAAGCACAGTTAAAGTTTAACGATTGGAAAAAGGTATGAGCAACGGGATCAAGGTTAAGAAGAGAGACGGTCGCATTGAGTCTCTTGATTTAGATAAGATGCATAAGATGGTAGATGAGGCATGTAAGGGTCTTGCAGGTGTCTCTGCCAGTCAAGTTGAGATGAAGTCTGGTATTCAGTTCTATGACGGCATTACAACGGCAGAGATCCAAGAGATTCTGATCCGTGCTGCCAGTGATCTGATTGATTTAGAGACTCCAAACTATCAGTTTGTTGCAGCCCGTCTACTTCTGTTTGCCCTTCGTAAGCAGTTGTATGGTCGTATGCATGAGACTCCTGATCTTTACAGTCACACTGTAAAGTGTGTTGAGGCAGGAATCTATGACAGTGCTATTCTTACTTCTTACACTGAGGAAGAGTTTAGCAAGTTGCAAACATGTATCGATCATGATCGTGACTATCTGTTTACCTATGCTGGTTTGAGGCAGGTTGTCGATAAATATTTGGTACAGGATCGTAGCAATGGGGACATTTACGAAACTCCCCAGTTCATGTATATGCTGATCTCGGCAACTCTGTTTGCCAAGTATCCTAAGGAGACTAGACTCGATTACGTTCGTAGGTACTACAATGCCATCTCGAAACACAAAATCAACATTCCCACACCTATCATGGCGGGAGTGCGAACTCCACTTCGACAATTTGCTAGCTGTGTTCTTGTTGATGTTGATGACACCCTCGATAGCATCTTTAGTTCTGATATGGCTATCGGCAGATATGTTGCACAAAGGGCGGGCATCGGTATCAACGCAGGCAGAATCCGTGGCATCAACGCTAAGATCAGAGGTGGAGAAGTCCAGCACACAGGTGTTATCCCTTTCCTCAAAAAGTTTGAAAGCACTGTCCGATGCTGCACTCAAAATGGCATCCGAGGTGGATCGGCAACTGTCCACTTCCCAATCTGGCACCAAGAAATCGAAGACATCATTGTCCTAAAAAATAATAAAGGAACTGAAGACAACAGAGTTCGTAAGTTAGACTACAGTATCCAAATCAGCAAACTGTTCTATGAACGTTTCATCAAAGACGAAGACATCACCCTCTTCTCTCCCCATGATGTTCCTGGTCTGTATGATGCTTTTGGCACTGATAGATTTGACGAGTTATATGTGGGTTATGAACGAGATACATCTATTCCAAGAAAGACTATCGGAGCTCAGAAACTCATTCTGGACCTTCTGAAGGAACGTGCTGAGACTGGTCGTTTGTACATCATGAACATCGACCACTGTAACTCTCACAGTTCTTTTGATGACAAGGTGAATATGAGTAACCTGTGTCAGGAGATCACCCTGCCTACAGATCCCATTGAGCATATTGATGGTGAAGGTGAGATTGCTCTGTGTATTCTGTCTGCCATCAATGTTGGTAAACTGAAGCAACTGGAAGATCTGGAAGAACTCTGTGACCTTGCTGTACGGGGTCTGGAAGAGTTGATTGACTACCAGAACTATCCTGTAGAGGCTGCCAAGAAGAGCACCCTTGCACGTCGTTCTCTGGGCATTGGATTCATCGGTCTGGCACACTACCTTGCTAAGCATGGTGTCAAGTATGACCAACCAGAAGCATGGCAACTGGTCCATGACCTTACCGAAGTCTTCCAGTTCTCTCTTCTCAAGTCTTCTTGTGAACTTGCAAGAGAGAAAGGACCCTGTGAAGGATTCGAACAAACCAAGTATTCTAGGGGTGTTCTGCCCATTGATACATACAAGAAGGACGTTGACGAAATCGTCCCTCATGAGTTAAAGTATGATTGGGAATATCTTAGAGCAGCAATCCAACTCTATGGACTCAGACACAGCACTCTGTCCGCACAAATGCCTTCTGAGAGCAGTTCCGTTGTGTCAAACGCAACAAATGGAATCGAACCTCCTAGAGGCTACCTGTCCATTAAGAAGAGCAAAAAGGGACCCCTTAAACAGATTGTTCCACAGTACAACTCTCTTAAAAATAGTTACACTTTACTTTGGGATATGCCTAACAATAGCGGCTATATTAATGTGGTCGCAGTCATGCAAAAGTTCTTCGATCAAGCCATCAGTGGAAACTGGTCTTACAACCCCGAAAACTACCCCGACAATGAAGTGCCCGTGAGTGTGATGGCAAATGATTTTCTAACTACATATAAGTACGGTTGGAAAACCAGCTACTATCAAAACACCCACGATCTTAAGTCAGATGAAGTAGAAGAGACTCAACAAAACCAAGAACTGGATAGCATCCTAAACGAAATTTTATCTACCGAGGAGGAAACCTGTGAGTCCTGTGCAGTTTAAGAAGAATTCCAAAGAAGGCACATCTGTCGAATCGATGACAGTCTTCAATGCAGAAGAGGTGGATACCAAGAAACAACCAATGTTTTTTGGTAAACCTCTTGGAGTTCAAAGGTACGATTCATATAAGTATCCAGTATTTGAAAAACTTACTCAACAACAACTCTCTTACTTTTGGAGACCTGAAGAGGTCTCCCTCCAAAAAGATCGATCCGATTATCAAACACTACGTCCTGAACAGAGGCATATCTTTACTTCCAATCTGAAGTATCAGATTATGCTTGACTCTGTTCAGGGTCGTGGTCCTGGTATGGCTTTCACTCCCTACTGTTCTCTTCCCGAACTGGAAGCATGTATGGGTGTGTGGGAGTTCATGGAAATGATCCACTCACGTTCTTACACATACATCATCAAGAACGTGTATCCCAATACCTCTGAAGTATTTGACACAATCTTGTCAGACCCACAGATCATGGAAAGAGCAGCATCCGTAACTGCTGCTTATGATGAGTTCATTAATGCTGCTCATGAGTATGACAACTCCCAGGAGTGGGTACATGCTTTAGAAGATGTAGACTACGCAAAACAAGCAAGGTATGAACTCAAACGCAAACTCTTCAAAGCAGTCGCAACAGTCAACATTCTGGAAGGAATTAGATTCTATGTCTCCTTCGCATGTTCGTTTGCATTTGGAGAACTTAAGCTCATGGAGGGATCGGCTAAAATCATCTCTCTTATTGCCAGAGACGAGAACCAACATCTAGTCATCACTCAGAACATTCTTAACAAGTGGAAAGAAGGTGATGATCCAGAGATGAAAAAGATCTGGAATGAAGAGCAGGATTGGTTGTACGATTCCTTTAAAAACTGTGTCAATCAAGAACGTCGTTGGGCAGAGTATTTGTTCAAAGAAGGTTCTATGATTGGTCTCAATGATAAACTGCTGTGCCAGTATGTCGAATGGATTGCTAATCGTCGTCTCAAGGCACTTGGAATGAAACCACTCTACGATGTTTCTGCCAAGAACAATCCTCTTCCTTGGACCGAGCACTGGATTTCTTCCAAAGGTCTTCAGGTTGCTCCACAAGAAACTGAAGTAGAATCGTACATGATTGGTGGTATTAAACAAGATGTCAAAAAAGACACCTTCTCAGGATTCCAACTTTGATTGGAAACAAGACATGATGGATAGGTGGGTCCTGTCAGAAGAAGAAAGAAATCTTCTGAGACATGGACCCCGTAGTCTATCGCAAGCTTGGAGATTGCAGGCACTGAAATATAAGTACAATTCTACAAAATGAAAGTTGAGAAAATCTGTATTGTCGGAGGTGGCACCTCTGGATGGTTGACTGCTGCTGCTTTGGTAAAACGATTGCCAAAGATTCAAGTAACTATTATCGAGAGCACTGACATTCCTACTATTGGTGTTGGTGAATCTACACTAGAACAGTTCCGTAGTTTTCTAGACTTTATTGGCATCTCCGATGAAGACTGGATGGCAGAATGTGATGCTACCTATAAAACTTCGATCGGTTTTCAAAACTTTCTCTACAATGATGAGAGGACCATACACTATCCGTTTGGTCCTGTAGAACTTTCCGATAAGGAAAATGGATTCGATGATATCTTTGCTCTATCATGTTTCCATGAGGAGTTTAGTGATCCACTGAGCTTCCAAAAATACTACAACAACCTGACGACAGTAGCAGAATCGAACAAATTGTTCGATGACATCGTAAGATATACAGCATATCACCTTGATGCGTCCAAGTTTGCTAGGTGGTTGAGGGATAGAATCTGTGTAGGAGCAGTAGAACATATCCAAGATACCGTAGAACCTGTAGTGGGTGATAATGGTATCGACTGCCTGGTCACGAAAGGTGGATATGCTATCCAAGCAGACCTTTATATTGACTGTACTGGATTCAAGTCAATGCTCCTAGAGCAGACTCTTGGTGTACAGTTCAATGAGTTTGATAATCTGATCAACAATCGTGCTGTTGTCGCACGAGTTCTCTATGAGAACAAAGAAGAAGAACTTAAGAACTATACTAACTGTTATGGTCTGAGTAGTGGATGGGTATGGACCACTCCCCTATGGTCAAGGATGGGCAAGGGATATGTCTATTCGGATAAGTTCCAATCACCACAAGAAGCAGAGAGAGAGTTCAGAGAGCACATCAATGCTCATCCTCATGATGTTGAGTGTAGACATATTGAGTTTAGACACGGCATTCATGAGAAGGCATGGGAAAAGAATGTAGTTGCTATCGGACTTTCTTATGGTTTCTTAGAACCACTTGAGTCAACTGGTCTACTGTCTACTCATGAGGTCATTAAACATCTAGTCACAGTATTAGACAGAAGGAATGGTGTAGTCGGATCTGTTGACAGAGACTCACTTAATACTGTGTGTAAGGGTGTCATGACTGGAATGTCTGGTTTCATAGCAGCACATTACTATTGCTCTCATAGAAACGACACACCTTACTGGAAGCATCTCACCGAAGAAAAAGAATATGAAGTAAGTGACTTCTTCCTACAGGGTGGATGGAAAACTATTTTTACTGGTCTTCCCTATATTGCTTTTGGTGCTCAGGTCCTACCACTTGGGTATGATAAAGAAGATATGAAGAAGGATTTGATCAACAGGTATGGTAGGTATATTGAAAAGGATATGAATATTAAGAAGAATAGATGGAACAATAGATATAATGATCTATGTCGTTTCATCGATAGGCAACCAACTACCTTAGAGTACCTACGGGATGGAATCTATAAATAGAGTGAGAAGAACTTTATTGATAGGGACATGTCGCCTAACGATTATAACGAAAGATTTTATCAACTAGTTCGTAGAGAGTCTTTCTATGCGAAGAGACTCTCTGCTATGAACGAGGAGATCTGTGAAGCATTCCTGAACATTTCAAGATTCCTTATCGATGAAGGATATGTTTCTAATGCCAGAGAAGTAGATAATATTGTAGAGGCATTGCCTGAGCAGGCACTTGCCAACATGTTTGAAGATGAGACATTTGCTACCAAGTTTAAGATTGCTCTGAAGGCAGTCAACCCAAGACTGAGTGAGAATGCTCTGTCTGGTGAGAAGAGACAGGCTGCTGCGATTGCTCTCAAACTGCTTGAGTATTCCAAGAACAATGCCACCTATCTGAGACCTGGATGCAAGGCACCTGAGAAGGATGCTGAAGGTCCTGCTGGTGAGTACAACCCCAGAGGTAGAAAGAAGAGACCTGCTGGTGGTAGTGGTGCCACCGATGCTTCCCTCAAGGGTGATGTAACTCAGACTAATGAGGCAGCACTTGCGGCTGCTGGAAAAGTTGTTGGTGATGCACTTCATGGTGTAGGACAAGCAGCTGGTGGTGCTGCTCAAGGTGTCGGTGCTGCAGCTAGCGGTGTTGTAAAGGGAACTAAGAAAGTTGTAAAGGGTGTAGTTCAACCTGCTAACGAAGAGACTGAAGTTGAAGAAGGTTACAAACCCATCGGCAAGAAAAAAGAAGCAGCAATGTATCGCCGTGCTGGAAACCTGGCACGTACTTCTCTGTCTTCTAAAGGCAAAAAGAAAGAAGAAGCACAAACCAAGTCTGCCAAGATCGTAAGTGCTATCTCTTCTCAGAAGGAGAGAGAAAGATTTGCTAAAATGGGTGACGAGAAGGCAAGAGACAACTACAAGGAAGAAGTAGAGCAGGTTGATGAGAACCGTCGTGCTGCCCGTGCTGCTGGTGGTTCCAAGGATGATTCCAAGAAACAACCAGATCCTTCCAAGGATGGATTCACTGGTATGGGTAACATGAGTATCGACCAGATTCGTAAGATGTCTGCTCGTATTGAAAAGGAAAAGACTAAGAAAGAAGAAGTAGAAATCCAAGAGGAAGAAGGCAAGAAAGATGCTTGCTACAAGAAAGTAAAAGCAAGATACGACGTTTGGCCTTCTGCTTATGCCTCTGGTGCTCTGGTCAAGTGCCGTCAGAAAGGTGCTGCCAACTGGGGTAACAAGTCTGAAGCATTTGATATCGATGCCCTTCTGAATGATCCCATCTTCGATCAAATCACTGAAGAGGAGCTGCTGGAGTTTGCCTTCGACATCTTTGAAGAGATGGAACAGGAGGACATCCTGACTGAAGCAGCAGAATACTTTGATGATATGCTGATGGAGGCAGATCGTTATGCTTCTGCTGTTGCTACATCCAAGGCAAATGCCCGTGCTCAAAGAAAGGCAAGGGTCATGGGTGCTATGAAGAAGGCTGCTGGTGCCGTTAAGTCTGCTGGCAGTGCTGCTGGTGGTCGTGCTGCCGAAGCAGCAAAGAAAGCTGCTAGTGCTGCTAAGAAGGGTGCTGGCACTGCTGCTAAGGCAGTTGGAGCAGCTGCTAGAGGTGGTGCTTCTCTTGCCAAGAGAGCTGCCGTTAAGGGTGCTGCTGCCGCAGGTGAGGTTGCTGGTGCTGCCAAGGGTGGTTTCGAAGCAGGACGTATCAAGGCAAAGAGAGAGGCAATGGCAAAGACCAAGCCTCAAGCAAAGTCTTCTTCTGATGATGGTACAAAGGGTAAACTTGATTCTCTATTGAAAGATGTTCGTGGTGGTGGTCAGAAGCCTGCTTCTAGTGGTAGTTCTTCTGGTGGTGGGTCTTCCTCTTCTGGTGGTGGATCTTCTGACAGTGGCACCCAGACCCGCAAGAGAGGTCTTCTCAGAAGAGTTGGTAGTGCCATCAAGTCTGGACTGAAGAAAGCAGTCGGAAAGACTGCTAGAGGGGTCTCTAACGTTGCTGGAGCTGCTGCTACTAAGTTGGGTGAGGACACTCAGTTTGACATCGTTCTGGACTATCTCCTGGAGCACGACGTATGCTCTATCGATGAAGCAGAAGAAGTCATGATGGAACTCACTGAGGAAGAGATCGAAAACATCTTGACCGAAAGAGAGATGACTGCTGCCGACAAAGCAAAGGAAGAGAAGTTAAAGAAGAAGTATGATGACTCTGGCATGAAGGCTTCTATGAAGAAGCAGTATGGTAAAGAAGAAGGTAAGAAGATCTACTTTGCTACCATTCGTAAGAAAGCAATGGGTCGTTGATAACCTCTAACATAACCTTAAGGCACCCTTGACAGGGTGCTTTTTTATGAGTAGAATAACTCTGTCAGGGTTGAAGATAAATAATATCTAATATCATTAAGAAACATGGATGTGCGATTATGAAAATCCCTGGGAATATAACGGGTCCTATTTTGACGGGAGCTGTATTGGGGACTACTTTGGGTTTGTTTACCGTATTACCAATCTCACCAACGGGAAGAAGTACATCGGAAGGAAATACTTCTGGCAACGTAGAAAGCCTAGAGGTGGAAACAGAAAGGTTACGTCTGAAAGTGACTGGAAAAAATACTATGGCAGCTCTGATGAGCTTAATGCTGAAAGAAAAGAGTTGGGGAACTCTGCTTTCAAACGAGAAATACTGAGCCTACATAAGACCCAAGGTAAGGTCAATTTCGAAGAGACTAGGCAACTGTTCCTTCATAATGTCCTTACCGAGTCCTTGACAGATGGAACCCCTGCATACTACAATAGTAACATTCTTGGCAGGTACTATCGCAAGGACTACTTTGTGCCACTCACCGAAGTGGATGATGAATTCAACGATCTAAATGCTTAAGAAATTACTTGCTCCACTTGTTCTGACTATTCCCGTTGCTGCTTGTGCATATCCAAGCATCAGTGAAATTAAGAATCCTCCTCCCGTTGATGTAACTGTCAATGAGAAGAAGGCAATCAAGTTAGAAGTTGTGGAGAAGACCTGGCAATGTCCTGGTTGCAATCCTAATGAACAGTATGTTTTGAAGACACTGCAAGAAAGGACAAATATTTCTGATCGTAATGCTTTGGCAACGATCATGGGGAATATTAAATCTGAGTCTGGGTTCCGTCCTAATGTATGTGAGGGTGGTGCTATTGTTCCCTATCATCAATGTCGTCGTGGTGGATATGGTCTAATTCAATGGACCACTGTTGCACGGTATAATGGTCTTGGATCTTTTTGTAGGAAGTATAATTGCGATCCTTCCTCACTTGAAGGTCAGACTCGTTACATGATTAATGAGTCTCAATTCCAAAGTATTCTTCCCGAGTTTGAAGGACGTGGACAACCAGTTCATCAGTATATGGTGGGTGCCTACTATTGGTTAGGTTGGGGTATCAAGGGTAATCGTGAGCATTACTCTTATCAGTATGTAAAGAAGCTAGTTCTTGTTTGACTTCTCAGGCATTCTGATATATAATATACCTATCACTTGGAGAGGTGTCCGAGTGGTTGAAGGAGCAGCACTGGAAATGCTGTTAGGGGGTAACCTCTACGAGGGTTCGAATCCCTCTCTCTCCGTTGTCTCAGTAGCTCAGCAGGATAGAGCATCTGCCTTCTAAGCAGTTGGTCGGGGGTTCGAATCCCTCCTGAGACGTTGCTCCATCTTTCCTAGATACTATGTCTTTGAAAAGGGAGCACATGAATATTAAACTGTGGTATTGTTCAAGTATGTCTCTATGGAGATGGACTTTAACTGACGGTCGTCGTACTACTTGCTGGATGGAATCTGGTCAAAGACCAGATCTTAGAACAGCAATGAATGACATCGCAACCACAGTTGAATACATGTTAGAAAAACGTCCGTAATCCTCTATAGCTCAGTCGGTAGAGCGGGTGACTGTTAATCACCATGTCCCTGGTTCGAGCCCAGGTGGAGGAGCCTTGCCACTATAGCTCAGCTGGATAGAGCAACGGTTTTGTAAACCGTAGGTCGTCGGTTCAAGTCCGACTTGTGGCTCTAAATATAAGGTGAACAAAGGGTTATGTTAACTAATCCTTATTGGAGAGTTTGCTGTATGTTGTCAACTCAATATCGGAAAAGACTGGAATCCATTTGCAGTTGTATTGCTGAAGGGAAAGACGTAGGGTTAGAAGATATGATCTGGGCAGAGAAGTTGGCAAAAGCCAATACAACTGCTAGAGAATGGTTGAACAAAGCAAGACGACAAGCTGCTAATCCAGATATGGAGGAAGGTGGTCTTGACGATTTTATGAATAAGATGGGACTAGGAGACCCCGACCCATCTAATCACTCAACGGGGTTTCAATCTGCTGATGAAATTGTAGATTGGTTTACAAGAGATAAACCAGATGATTGGCGTCAGAGAGATTAGGCTATATAATATGCAAGTGAGAAATCATTGTCATGAAAATCTTTCTCGATACTGCTGACACAGGAGTAATCGCACGGCATTTTAACACTGGTCTGGTTGATGGTGTTACTACCAACCCCACTCTTATTATGAAGAGTGGTAAAGATCCAGAAGAAGTCTACCAAGAGATCGTAAAGATTGGTGTCAAAGACATCAGCATGGAAGTCATGGGTAACTGGACTGAGATGCTGGAAGAAGGTCGTCGTCTTAGCAAAAAGTTTGGTGATGTTGCTACCATCAAGATCCCTTGCACTCACGATGGATTGATGACATGTCGTTATCTTTCTCAAGACGGTATCAAAACAAATGTCACGCTCATCTTTTCTGCTGCTCAAGCAGTTCTTGCTGCTAAGGCAGGTGCTACTTATGTCAGCCCGTTTGTGGGACGACTCGATGACCAATCAGTCGCAGGACTCGAAGTACTGAGGTCTATTGCAGGACTTTATCAAGTCCAAGGAGTAAAGACTCAGGTTCTTTCTGCTTCTATACGCACTGTTCAACGTGCTGTTCGTTCTTGGTACAATGGTGCTGAGGTTGTAACGATGCCACCTAAAGTCTTTGAGGATATGTACAACCACATTCTCACTGATAAAGGCATGGAAATCTTTGAGAAAGATTGGGCAGAGGTTTCCAAACCCAAGTTTGATCCTAATACTATGTGGACTGGTGCTTAATAGATTATTTTATGGACCTTTCTTTGGTCAGTATAGAGTTCCAAAATACAAAGAATTAATTTCCAAACTTGAGGAGAAATTAGAAACCTCCACTAATAATGAATGTGGGTGGAATGATCTTTGTAGTGTAGATGTCAAAATGCTTGATGACATCTCATGGATTCAATCTTATATTAGTCCATGCCTCAAAAAATTCTCCGATGACATTGGTGTCAAAATTAATTATCAATTAGACGCTGGTGGATGGATTTCATGCTATAATAAAGGAAGTTTCCAAGAAGCACATTCACATTTTCAAGATGTGTCTGCTGTATTCATCATGAACTCTGGAGTAAACTTCGCACAGTTCTACTTCTTAGACAGACATAGTTCTGATTATCCAGATGCTTGGATACGAAAAGTTTTTCCACAACAAGAATGTGGAAGTAGTATGACAGCACAAGATACCTATAGACCTAAGCTTTCTACTGGTGATCTTATTCTGTTCCCTTCTCACATTTATCATGGTGTATCGGTGCATAAGTCTGATATAATGAGAAAGACTTTTGCATTCAACATGTATATTCATTCTGTTGAATGATTTTTTGCGGGTGTAGTTCAGTGGTAGAACGTCAGCCTTCCAAGCTGAATGTCGTCGGTTCGAGTCCGATCACCCGCTCCAGGGAGATTAACTCAGCGGTAGAGTGGTTGCCTTACAAGCAATAAGTCACTGGTTCGAATCCAGTATTTCCCATATCAAGGAGGTTAAATGAAAACAAATGGTATCCGTAAGATGCAAAGAATGCAACAGGGAGTTGGTTGCTAATAATAAAACACAGTCATGTGGTTGCTCAAACATGACCACAATTACAGGTGATAAAATTACTGCTGTTGATTTGTCTAAAGTTGTATTGCTCAATTCTGTAGATAATATTAAGAACAGTTCAATATTGTCAAATGCTGACCTAAAATACCAAGAGGAACGACGCAAACGCAAAGTTCGCAAATTAAATTTCGAGGTCAAATGATCAACCTTCACCAACGTTTCAACCACTATCTCAACACGGATAAGAAAATTGATTTGCGTGATGTCAATGAACGGGTTATCAGTTATGGGTGGCTAGACAATGGTAAAGATCTTACTGGTTATTATGTACTCACTGAAAACTATGAACTGGTCTACGATTTGAGT
>Ga0213867_1000773_pt1 | contig 14270 bp, 2 predicted proteins | sample PICome_12_FD_160120 | JGI IMG/M metagenome (GOLD analysis project Ga0213867, IMG submission 160120) | Coastal seawater microbial communities near Pivers Island, North Carolina, United States - PICO540 | ecosystem: Environmental > Aquatic > Marine > Coastal | place: USA: North Carolina | collected... | reverse complement strand
AGCCAATGAGAAGGTTTCACCTTCAACAGCATTATCAACGGTTGCTATAACCTGCCCTGCTCCAGAATTCTCATTGAGATCGTAGGTTGTTACCTCAAGTGGATCAGGAGTAGGCTCTACCTCTGAAGAAATAACCGGATTAACTACCTGCTGCTCATACCCTGCACTTGAACTTACAAAGGTTATCGACGGAGCAGTATTAACAGAGGAATCACCATTATTAGAGAAAGTAATTGTCGCCAAATCTGCTTCAGTAGAACCAGGCCAACCACTTCCGAAGAGATCGGCCCAAGCAAAGGTCAGACCATTGCCTTCAGGGTTTAGCAAGCCGTCTGCGACTGAACCATTTAAAACATTTTCAACGCTTAATACAGAAACTTTATCACTATCAAAATCGACTGAATAACCAACCCCTGTCGACGAGGCACTGCTAGATTCATATTTGATAGTTACAACAGCCTCGCCGCTGTCGTCAAAAACAAGGCTACCGGTGAGTAAAACGCCATTTTGATAAAATGATAGCTTCTGGTAAGCCATAATAATTTCCTCTCTTTAACTGCACGATCTATTTCAATTTTTTTCGATTGAAGACTAAATCCAAAATTTTTTGATTTTAAATAGGATTATGAGCAGTGTTGTTATTTTATATTTCTTAAAACTAAAAACTTTTTATTTTTTACAATTTTATTTTCAAATGTGTAACTTGTTTGATAATTATCTTTTATCTATACAATTTTTTTATGTGAAACCTCTGAAATCATACAACAGAAAAATAAAAAGACCTAGTCTTTTAAAAAAGACTAGGTCTTTAGATTACTTACTGAAGCTAGCTATTTGGCGATTGCACCAATTAGCTATTTACAGAAGATTAAGCTATGAAGGCAGATGTGTTGACTGACAAATCATCTTCCTCAAATTCGGAACCCTCACTTAACGTAACCTCAGCGACAGCATTATTATCGATAGTGAAAGTTAAAACATTAGTTTCATTATCGAAAATTCCGCCAAACTCTGATTCGGGATCAGAAAGAAGCTGAGTTATATCAAACGTATCAGAGCCAGAATCAAAATCAACTACAACAGAGGAATCAACTTGATCTGTGACAATTAAGGTATCAACACCATCACCAGTATAGATGCTTGTAAATCCACCACCAAGCTCGAAAATGTCATCGCTTTCAGTACCTTGTATAACACTAACATCAATAGTTGATGTTATACCATCTGTTAAAATATCAGTATCAGCATTGATAGTTGCATTACTTACAGTAAAGCTGGAATCTCCCTCATCTAAATCAAAGGTTACTTCTAGTAGAGAAACACCATCAAGATTGACACCAGTCCAGGTTTGTAGATTGAAGTAGATTTGACTCACCTCAATGCGTCCATCTTCAACTTCATTTTCAAATGAAAGCACTGCATCTTCAGACTTAATACTAACAATTGAAGCTCCTTGATAGCCTAACTCAAAATCAATATTTTCAATCGCATTTACTGGAATACTTGGATCAGCAATGAACTCACTAGCTAGCGTATTGTTAAACACGAGATTAAGCGTAATGCTTCCATCAGCATTGTGCGTATAAACCTGCTCAATAGCAGCAGTAGCTCCTGCCAGAGAACCTGAAACCGGCTCATAAACGTCCATGGTAATAGTCTGCTCAGAAATATTACCAGCGGCATCTTTAGCAACAATTGTGAAATTATAGCCCTCTGAATCAGCTAATTCATTCAAAGTAACAACACCTGTCTCTGAATTGATCGATATATCAGCGCGATCAGGGTTAGCTAAACCAAAATCAAAACCATCACTTTTGTCTTCAGAATCTGTAGCTGTTGCAGTATATATATCACCTTGATAACCAGCCTCAACTATATTGGCTGAAGTTGCTGAAGTGATATTAGGTGCAACTTCATCGAGATTGTTAACTGATAAAGTTACTTCCTGTGAGTTACTTATATTCAAGGGACCACCAGTTGCAACTACAGTAAAGCTATACACACTTTGAGCTTCAAAGTCTGGATTACCTATAAGAGTTACAGCACCTGAATTTGCATCAATACTAAATTTGTCCGCATCAACGCCATCAAGAGAATAAATTGCACTGGGCCCTTCAGTTGTAACAGTGTAAACAACTTGGCCAGACACATCCTCTTGAACCGCACTATTAGCCTCATTGATTGCAGAAGCTGATGGGCCAGAGGTAATTGTTGGACCAAACTCAACAATATCATTAATGCTCAACGAAACTGACTGTTCAGAACTATTTCCAGCAGTATCAGTCGCAATTACAACAAAGTTATATTCAGACTGCGCTTCAAAATTAGGATCAACATTAAGAGTAACAGCGCCTGACTCTGGATTAATACTAAGCGCCGAATCACTACTTTCCGTCAAACTAAAGCTTACACCACCACTAACATCACTTGTGTCGTCGGCTGTAGCTGTGTAGATAACCTGACCGGAGCCCGAGTTTTCATTAATAGCAACAGCTGAATCACCAGAATCAATAGTTGGCGCAGCTTCATCTAAATCATTAATTGTTAAATTAACGTCTTTACTAACTTCACGGCCAGTTGAGTCTGTAGCAATCACTGTAAAGCTGTAGCTTGACTGAGATTCGTGATCTGGATTTGAAAGAAGATAAACATCACCAGTTTCAGCGCTGATTTCAATAGCAGAATCATGACCATCAGCAAGACTGAAGGTGACAGGTCCTTGGCTAACATCGGCACTATCATCTGCCTGTGTAGTGTAAATAATCTTACCACCTGAGTTTTCATCAATACTAACTGCAACAGCATCTGATGAAATCGAAGGATCAGTATCGTCAACATTGATAACAGATAATGTTACATTTTGATCTACCGAGAACACTCCATCAGTAGCATTGACTGTAAAATTGTACTCTGACTGAGATTCATAATCAGGATTGGAATTCAGAGTAACAACACCAGTAACCTGATCTATGCTTAAAGCATTAGCATCATGGTCTAAACCATTGAACTCATAACCTACTGGTGTAGAAGATGATGAGAAACCAATTTCTGATGATACAGGGCTGTCAATATCAAAAACTACAGTAAGTAGGTCTTCTGGAAGTCCAGTACTTGTCCAATCTCCATCAACTGAGGCCCAAGCGACTTGCACATATGAATCTGTTGCTGAATTGCCATCAAGGTCAAGATCATCGTTACTTACACCTAAACCATTAAACACTAAGTCTTTAGTCAAAACATTTTGCATGTCAGCATATGAAAGCTTGGTACTATCGAAGTGAATATTTAAACCTAAACCAGGCAACTCATTACTATCAGCCAGATAGGTAACGGTAAGTTCTAGCTGATTAGGTACGGAATTAGGATTAATAACCTCCTTGCTAACGAAGACTGTTTGAACAGCCTCAGCTAACTCTGGAACATCTCTAGTGATTTCGTTTGAAAGACTATAAGTTATACCATCAGAACTATCATTACCGTCAATTGCTGCAGCACGATAAACAACCTGAGCACCACTATTTTCAACAACAGAAGCATCAGATGCAGTCGTAAACTGTGGTGCAATCTCATCAAGATCAGTCACGTTAATAACGTGAGGAACTTTAGAAGAATTACCAGCAGCATCAGTTGCAACAACTACAAAGTTGTATTGTGACTGAGCATCTGCATCCGCATCAGCAATCAATGACACTGCGCCTGAAGATGCATCAATATCAAATTTATCAGCATCAACACCCGACAAACTAAAGCTTACACCATCACTAACATCACCAGAATCATCCGCTACAGCTTGGAATACAATCTGACCAGCACCAGTGTTTTCAACTATTGCGACAACTTCAGATTCAGAATCTGAGGTTACAGTTGGCGCAGCATCATCAAGGTCTACCACTGTAAAAATGTGTGACTCTTCAGAGGAATTCCCAGCCTTATCGGTGGCTATAACAGAAAAGCTGTAGTTTGATTGCAATTCATGGTCTGGATCAACATTTAGCGTCACTTGACCATTACTGTCGATGGTAAATGCATCAGCATCATCACCGCCCAATGATAGGCTTACACCATCACTGGTATCAGCACTGTCATTAATAGCAGCATTTAGGATAACCTGACCCTGGCCGCTATTTTCATTGATATTAGCTACTGTTTCATTAAGTGTAACGATTGGAGCAACCTCATCAACGTTATTGACTAACACTGTGTGAGAGACCGATGAAGACTTACCTGATGCATCAGTAGCAAGCACAGTAAAGTTATAACTGCTTTGCGCTTCAAAATCAGGATCAGCATTGAGTGTTACTTGGCCATTAGCATCAATAGAGAATTTATCCGCATCAACACCACCCAATGATAGGCTTACACCATCACTGATATCAGCACTATCGTCAGCAGATGCATTTAGTATAACCTGTCCTGCACCACTATTTTCGTAAGTAACATGAACAATATCAGCAACATTAACAACGGGATCTTCTTCATCACTATTATTAACAGTAACCACAACCTTTTCACTAGACGTATTACCTGCCTCATCTTCGGCAACTAGGATAAATCTGTAAGATGACTGACCTTCAAAATCAGATTCTTCATTAAGAGTAACTACACCATTCTCATCAATAGATAATGCCGTATCAGAACCTTTGCCAAGACTAAATGTAACAGCACTATCATCTGAGACAGATGCACTATAAACAATTAATCCAGATTGGCTATTTTCATCAATTGCATACTCTGAGTCACCAGAAATTACTGGCGCATCAACGTCTGGTAGAGCAGAAACATTCAAAGTAACAACCTCAGAACCAACATTACCGTCCTGATCTTCCATGTTAACTATAAATTCAATTGAAGTTAGTTCTTGAGTATCGCTATCAAGGACTACATCACCAGTATGCTCATCAATTGAGACTCCTACAGGCGCATTGTCTAGGGAGTAGAATACTTTTTTACTATTATCAGTAGCTACCGCTGTATAAACGACTGTACCGGCAGCGATATCAGCATCAATATCCACGTTTGAGTTTGAAACAAGCTCTGGATTCGACCCATCAACCTCTGGCACATATCTATTGTCATTAGACTGACTTGCTGCCCAACTACCATCAACATCACCTCTGAGAGCAGCAGTATAGCTTACTGTGTCTTCTGAACCCTGTATGACACCCTCAGCGGTATTGAGGTAGAAATCCCACTTGGGAGCAATGATCGAGCCAGAATCTGCAGTCTCATAGCCTGTCACAAAGCGAAGAACCTCGACCGCATCACGAGTAGTAATGAAACCATCATTATTGAAATCAGCCACATCAAAAGAAATATCACCTTGATTACCATAATCAGCTAATCTAGCGTTTAAATTAACGCTCATGCTTGCCATTGTTTCTGCGTCTTCAACATCAACAACCTTCCTTAAATCAGCGTATTCAGCTTCATTAATAGTTTTGTCGACAGAGACTGCATCTTCCCTGTGGTTTACATCAACAAAAGTATTTTCAATGCCGTTAGATACAACAGCACCCTTGGCGGTTGAAATATCAACTCCAGAAACCCTGATATTGCTCCCCCAATGAGTCACAATAACCTCTGTTTCTGGATTAACAGCCAAAGTAACAGTCTGCTCACTTGAGTTACCCGCAACATCAGTTGCAACCACAGTAAAGCTATACTGATTACCAGACTCATAGTCAGGATTCTTAAGAAGTGTTACCAGACCAGACTTCTCATCAATAGCTAGACCAGCAGCACTGTCATCAGAAAGACTGAATGTGAATTCACCTGAATGATTTGAATCAGTATCAGATGCTTCAGTAACAGAGTAGATGGCTTGGTTAGCACCAGAATTTTCAGTAATAGAGTCAAAAATCAGGCTACCATCAAAGGTAGGAGCTACCTCATCAATATTGTTAATGCTGAATGAAACTGGCTGAGCAACGCTAGAGTTGCCAGCAGCATCAGTCGCAACAACTGCAAAAGTATATTGATTTCTTGCTTCATAATTTGGATCAGCTAATAGAGTCACTTCGCCGGTTGAAGCATCAATGCTTAGCGCTCCATCACTATCTTCAGACAAGCTAAAGCTTATGCCATCGCTAATGTCTGCAGAATCGTCTGCTGTCGCAGTGTATACAACTATGCCAGCACCAGAATTCTCATCAATCGAAAGCGCGCCATCGGCAGAATTAATTACTGGAGCAGCATCATCAAGGTCATTAATATTCAAAGTGACCTGTTGAGTTTTGCTAACGTTACCAGCAGCATCAGTTACAAACACACCAAAGCTGTAGGAAGACTGTGCTTCATGGTCCGGATTACCATCAAGGGTAACCTCCCCAGTATTTGCATTGATGCTTAAACCTGCATCGCTATCATTTGTTAAGCTGTAAGCTAAATCTTCACTGGTATCACCCAGATCTTCTGAGGTAGCAGTATAGATAACCTGGCTCGCACCACTATTCTCATTAATCGCACCAGCAGCAGCACCTGATGTAATAACATCGACAGAATCATCAAGATCATTAACAGAAATGGTAACTGATTGTGCATCACTTGCATTGCCGGCAGCATCAGTTGCAATTACAGTAAAGTTGTACTCGCTTTGAGTTTCATGATCCGCACTCGCGTTAAGAGTCACAACACCTGTATCAGCATCAATAGACAGGCCAGAATCGCTTGAGCCCGTTAAAGCGAAGGTTACACCATCGCTGACATCAAGGCTATCATCAGCTGTTGCAGTATAAACAACAAGATCTACATTGTTTTCATCAATAGAAACAGTCGAATCTGAAGATGTAATAACAGGAGCAGTATCATCTAGATTATTAACCGAGATAGTAACGTTCTGAGATGAACTGTTACCTGATTCCTCTGTAGCTATAACAGTGAAGTTATATTCAGTTTGTTGTTCGTAATCAATTGAATGACCACTTGTAATCACAACCTCATGAGATTGGCCATCTAATGAGTAACCAGGAGGTGTACTTACCTCTACAATATCCAATACTGTCGAGCCAGTTGTACCCTCAATAACATTAAAGGTAATTGTGGCTAGCTCAGCTTCTGTGGAACCCGGCCAAGAGCCTCCAAAAGGATCTGACCAAGCAAAGACCAATGCATCGCCATCAGCATTGAGCGAACCAGAAGCAACAGCTCCGCCCGCAACACCAGAAACTGAATCTAAGCTCAGTGCACTTGTGTCAAAATTAAGATCAAAACCAACACCGGTGAGGGTAGCATCATCAACCAAATAAGAAAGCTTTACTGTAACCTGAGTGCCGTCGTCAGACTTGGTGCTTTCAGATACATAGACGTGCTGGGTTTCAGCCTGTAATTCAGGAACAACAATGGAGGAACCAGAACCCTCACTGGCACCAGAAGAACCAGCAAGCATTGTTACTTCACCAGTAATTTCATTAATGGCTAGTAATGCACTATCACCAGAATCGTCAAGTGTATATTTGACTCTACCACCATCGTTAACGGCGTACTCGTACGCAGACTGACCATCAAAGTGCTTGATATTAGAACCGCTTTCTTTCAAGCCAACATTTGAGACTACAACAGTTGATAAAGCATCAAAATTTTCTACTGCGAAAGTCAACTCTGCAATAGACTCGCCACCATAAACATCATACACCTCTTCGTTATCAAGAGTAGCAAGGTCATCAAACAATATTGCAAAGTTAATTTGACCATCAACACTATTATTAACAACAGCGTTACCATTACCTGCAGCTTGATGAGATACATAAGTTAATGAGTTAGCAACTTCGCTATCATAACTAAGCTCAAACTGAGCCGAAGAGATACCAGCTTCAAATTGACTTCTAACAGAGGGATCAACAAACAATCTAACTGTAAGCGTACCATCGTCGTTACGCACAAACTCTTGACTAATTGCACCTTGCTCAACGATGCTGGTAGCAGAGTGGGCAGAAGCATTATAAATGACCAACTCACCTTCACTGTTTTCATCAACACTAGAACTGCCAGAGGATAAGAAGAGTGGCGCTATTTCGTCTTTATCATTAACTTCAATGGTCAGTGATTGACGACTTTCGTTACCTGCCTCATCAGATGCAACAACAGTAAAGCTGTAGGCGGCCTTAGCCTCATGATTGGGATTCTCATTAAGCGTAACAACACCATATGAATCAATACTAAGCGCAGAATCACTGTCATCACTCAAACTAAAGGTCACATCGCCAGAGGAGTCTACTGAATCATCTGCGGATGCCGAATAAACAACCTGAGTGCCACTGTTTTCATCAATAGAGCTAATAGTATCGGCAGAAGTAATAACTGGAGCATTATCATCGCTATTATTAACAGCAATTGATACCGATGAAAATTCGCCATTGGAAGCCTCAACAACAAACTCTAGAGATGCACCAGCTTCATAATCTGGCGTAGCAAGATAGGTGACAATACCTGTCGCTTCATCAATAACCAACGCATCATCGCTTCGCGAAGCAAGACTGTAGGTAAGATCTTTATCACCCAGTGGATTAAGATCAGTAGCTGCAGTGTGAACCACCTGATCAGAGGCAGCATTTTCATCTACGCTTAGATTAGTTAATAGCAATCTAACATCTTGGGTCGATTGGTTACCAGAGGCATCAGTTACGACAACAGTAAAGTTGTATTGATCGTGACGCTCAAATTCAGCCTGTTTAGTGATACTTACATCACCAAACTCATTGATTTCTAAATCACCAGTCGGATCTATCAAACTGAAGCTTGTGCCCGTAGCGTCGTAGTGATCGAGATTATATATTACTGTTCCAGCGGAAACAGATTCATCAATATTACCAACAACAGCAGTAACAACATCCGCAAGGAATTCATTTTCGGTATCTTTATTTTGTACAACTTTTCCTTCAGAAAGAACTTGATAAGAAACTTCACCCTTTGGAGCAAATATCAAAGGAGAATTTTCTTCCTTACCGGCTATCTCTAGAGTTAGATCAACAGAAGAGGAGTTACCAGAGCTATCTGTAACAGTTACTTCATATGGAACATATTCGGTATCCAAATCAGTCTGCGGATTTGGCAAATAGGTAACAACACCAGTAGCTGAATCAATCTCAAATAACGCTATATCACCGCCAGTAAGACTGTAAGTCAGTGGCTCAGAGGTGACATCATCTGCATCGTCTACAACATTTGGCGTGTAAATAGTTTGACCTTCACCAGTAAATGCGGATAAAACCTTATTAACTGTAGGCGCAGTAATGATTGGAGGAAGTTCATCCAGGTCGTTAATAGTCATAGTCACTAACTGAGGCTCGCCTTCATTGCCAGCAGCATCAGTCGCCACAACAGAGAAACTATATTCACTATCTGCTTCATGATCAGCTGAAGCATTGAAAGTAACTTCACCTGTAGAAGCATCGATAGCAAATTCTGCATCGCTATCTTCAGTTAGGCTAAATGTAATAGGACTGTCGGCAACATCATCACTAGAATCATCTGCTGTTGCCACATAAACTACCTGACCAGAAACGTCATTTTCATCAACAGAAAGAGCACTATCACCAGAGTCAATAACTGGCGCTGCATCATCAAGATCAACGATAGCCATAGTTACAAGTTTAGGCTGGCCAACATTACCAGCGCCATCTGTGGCTACTACAGAGAAGCTATATTCACTATCCGCTTCATGATCAGCAGTTGCATTAAATGAGACCTCACCTGTAGATGCATCAATAGAGAATTCAGCGTCACTATCATCAGTTAGGCTAAATTCAATAGGACCATCTGCAACGTCATCAGCTGAATCATCGGCAGTTGCTGAATATACAATCTGACCAGATACAGCATTTTCATTAACTGAATCAGCACTATCAGCAGAATCTACTGCAGGCGCAGCATCATCAAGATCATTGATGTTTAGGATTAGCGACGTTGTTTCACTAGCATTATTAGCAGCATCAGTTGCGATCACTCCAAAGCTGTATACAGCCTGAGTTTCGTGGTCGGCAGAAGCGTCAATTGAAACCTCACCTGTAGCAGCATCAATACTTAGCGCACCATCGCTACCAGCAGCCAAGCTATAGGTAACACCTGCAGAGATATCAGCACTATCATCAGCTGATGCAGTATAGATTACTTGCGCACCATCATTTTCATCAATCGCATCAACACTGTCAGCAGAGGTAATTGTAGGAGCAACTTCGTCTAAGTTATGGACTGAAATTGAACCCGATGCAGAGCTGCTGTTATCTTCCGCATCAGTTGCAACAACGGTGAAACTATAAGAATCTTGCGCTTCATAGTCAGGGTCGGCATTTAACGAAACCACACCAGTAGCTGAATCAATACTTACTGCCGCATCACTACCCTCTTCAAGAGTATAAGTAATTGGGTACAACTCTGAAACATCAGGATCTGGCGTAGCCACAACAGTAAGAACTTCATTTACTGAACCAGAATTTTCACCAATATCACCCGCTATAGGCAATTCGAAAACAGGTTTAAAGTCGTTAACATTGCCAATAGCAAGCGTTACAGTCTTACTGCTCGAGTTGCTTGCAGCATCTGTAGCCACAACATCAAATTCATAGGAAGGTTTCGCCTCATAATCAGGATCAGCAATTAATGTTACTTCGCCAGTATTTTCATCAATACTAAATGCGGCAGCGTCAGCACCAGCAAGACTAAATGTAACACCGCCACTTACATCGGCAGAGTCGTCTGCAGTGGCTGTGTAAACTGGCTGACCAGCACCACTATTTTCTTCGATTTCAGCTGCCACAGAACCAGAAGTAATGGTCGGCGCAGTATCATCGAGATCGTTAATATCTAGAGTTACCGACTGTGCTTCACTGGCATTACCAGCAGCATCAGTAGCGATAACTGCGAAGCTATACACAGATTTAGCATCTGCATCTGGGTTGGCGCTTAGGGTAACCGCACCAGTGGCGCTATCAATACTTAGACCGGCATCACTTCCAGCAGCTAGGCTGTATGAAATTTCACCGTCAGCTACAACATCACTGGAATCATCTTCAGCGGAAGCGGTGTAGATAATTTGGCCAGCACCGGAGTTTTCATCTATGGCGCCAGCATCGGCATCAGAGGTTACTGCTGGAGCCGAATCATCAACATTACTAACAGCAAGACTAACCGACTGAGAAGCACTTGAATTATTGGCCGCATCAGAAGCGATCACTTCAAAGGTATATTCTGTTTGACCTTCGAAATCTGCACCACCAGCAAAAGTAACATCGCCAGAGGCAGAATCAATGCTAAACGGACCTGTTTCATCTGCTAGACTGAAGGTTACACCACCAGAGACATCACCACTGTCGTCAGCTGTTGCTGTATAAACAATCTGTGCTGAGCCATTCTCATCAACTGTGCCAGCATCAGAACCAGAGGTTATAGTTGGCGCCACTTCGTCCACATTATTGATTTCAGAGGTATCTGAAGCATTTCTATTCTTACTTGAAACAATATCAAATGAGTAGGCTGACACGTCCTCAAAATTGGGATCTACAAGAAGCGTAACCGCTCCCGTTGCCGAATCAATTGATAGGTTAGGATCGCCAGCTTCTGCAGTAATAACAACGTCATGAGACTGACCGTCAAGTGAATAACCAGGAGGTGTACTTACGGCAATAATATCCAATGCTGTCGAGCCAGTCGTACCCTCAACAACGTTAAAGGTAATTGTGGCTAACTCAGCTTCTGCAGAACCCGGCCAAGAACCTCCAAACGGATCCGACCAAGCAAAGACCAATGCATTGCCATCAGAATTAAGCGAACCAGAAGCAACAGCTCCGCTAGCAACACCAGATACTGAATCTAGGCTCAATGCACTAGTGTCAAAATTAAGATCAAAACCAACACCGGTTAAAGTAGGATCATCAACCAAGTATGAAAGCTTAACTGTTACCTGAGTGCCGTCATCAGACTTGGTGCTTTCAGATACATAAACATGCTGCGTATTAGCCTGCAATTCGGGCACAGTTACAACAGAAGTGTCATCCCCGCCTGCAAAGGCGAAAGTCTCGCCCTCTTCTGCGTTGGCCACAGTAGCAATTACTTGGCCTGCACCAGAGTTTTCATCAATAGCGCTTGTTGTTATTTCAAGTGGCGGCAATACTTCAGCGGTAATAACTACGTCATGGGACTGACCGTCAAGAGAATAACCAGGAGGTGTACTTACGGCAACAATATCCAATGCTGTCGAGCCAGTCGTACCCTCAACAACGTTAAAGGTAATTGTGGCTAACTCAGCATCTGTAGAACCCGGCCAAGAACCTCCAAACGGATCCGACCAAGCAAAGACCAATGCATTGCCATCAGAATTAAGCGAACCAGAAGCAACAGCTCCGCTCGCAACACCAGATACTGAATCTAGGCTCAATGCGCTGGTGTCAAAATTAAGATCGAAACCAACACCGGTTAAAGTAGGATCATCAACCAAGTATGAAAGCTTAACTGTTACCTTGGTACCATCTTCGGACAGGGTGCTCTCCGATACATAAATATGCTGAGTATCAGCAACCAAATCAGGCACAGTTACAATTGACTCAGGTACAGGCGCAGCATCTGCATCAGTTGAAAACACATTATATGATTGTCCGTCAAGAGAATAACCGGGAGGTGTACTTACTTCAACAATATCCAAAGTTGCTAAGCCTGCAGCATCGTCAGAAACATTAAAAGTAATTGTTGCCAACTCTGCTGAGGTAGAACCAGGCCAGTTGCCGCCAAAAGGGTCAGAGAAAGCAAAGACCAATGCATCACCATCGCCATTAAGTGAACCAGAAGCAACGGCACCACTCGCAACACCTGATACTGAATCTAGACTCAATTCAGTATTATCAAAGTTAAGATCAAAGCCGACACCTGTAAGTGTTGGGTCATCAGTCAGGTAGGACAGCTTCACTGTGATCTGGCTACCATCTTCCGACATAACGCTGTCAGAGATGAAAACATGCTGAGTTTGTGGTTGCAGCTCAGGCACAACTATAGATTGGTTGATTGATAACTTTTGGTTAGACATACTAATACACCCTCTTGAGATTTCTAATAATTTTTATATACAAAGGAGCCCATGGCAAAGACCATGGCTCTAACGCTGAAAACTTTAGGTATTATTTTGGCGGAACGACACCATAGATATTAGACCGCAAACTAACAAACCCTCATTAACAAACTTGTATTACTTTTAATTGTTGTAACTTATAATTTTTCTGAATTTTTATTTTACTAATTATTTTTTTAACTTTTTAAGCTTTTTTTATTTTATCTTTGCTTATGTTTAGTGGTTACCAACATTTTCTAAGTGTAAGTGGTTCGAGTCATTTACTCGAACCAACAACATAAGCAAAACAACGAAATAATATTTTTTCTCTCTTGATTATATTCGTAAAGATTACAAGAAGTAAAGTCCAAACAAAGGATCAATTCACTTTAGAATAATTATAACTTATAGGCTTTAATGAAAGGAGTCTGTGTTCTTTTTATCACGTAAGGAAAGGTCAGAATCTTCTGAATCCTTTGACTTTTGAGATGCGTTATTTTCTCTGTCTACAAGCTGTTCTCGCAGCTGTATAACTTGGTCTACAAAGTGATTAAAGCCATCCATTGGCAAGACAAGACGCGTTGATGGCGCCACAGAAATTTCATTTTTATCACTATCTATATTTTCAACACGCCCAAAATCAAGCCTAACTACACCCTGACTCGCAGTACATTTTAGGAACCGATCTGCAAATACATCTTTCATCTAACTCACCTCAATTTCGAGCGCGTTTTATTAGGCAATAAACAATGCCGTTACATCATCTTCATCTAGGTTTGAGTTTTCACCTAACTGAATTTGACCTGATTCAATATCAACAAAACCCTGCTCACTGTTAGTATCAGCAAAAACTGTTAGCACATTGCTGGCCTTATCTAATGAACCTCCAAATAGATTATCTAGGCTGACATCATCAGTGCTAATTAGATCCAACAAATCACCAGATATCTCAGTATCAATTACATTAGTTGGGCTATTATTTGAGGTATATCCTGCCTCAATTAGTATGGCCGTCAGATCAACTGAGTCTTCATCAAATACGTTGAAAGATTTACCTTGAACTTGTGGATGAGCTATATCAATCACTTGTGTTTGCCCATCAAAATCATAACCAGGAGGCGTACTTACTTTTACAATATCTAATACAGTCGAGCTAGAAGCATTATCAATAACATTAAAGGTTATTGTAGCTAACTCAGCCTCCGTAGAACCTGGCCAAGAACCTCCAAAAGGATCTGAC
>Ga0213867_1000770_pt1 | contig 14292 bp, 12 predicted proteins | sample PICome_12_FD_160120 | JGI IMG/M metagenome (GOLD analysis project Ga0213867, IMG submission 160120) | Coastal seawater microbial communities near Pivers Island, North Carolina, United States - PICO540 | ecosystem: Environmental > Aquatic > Marine > Coastal | place: USA: North Carolina... | reverse complement strand
GAATACGTGTACATCTGGTAATTAACATCTAACTGTTTACGTAAGCTTTTACGTATACATATGTTAAAACGTTAAAACAAACATATAAGTAACGTTTCGAGTTTCGAGCAAATGTCTTCCGAATTCTACGTACATATACGACTCTTACATCAGGAAATAGATATGTTCTGAATAATAAGCGCATCGATGCGAATCTACGTCACAAAATTTGGAAAATAATAGTCCGAAGTATGCGCATTGAGTTCTATTGGTCCGAAAGAACGAAGTAGAACATGGACAATCAAACAAAAACTGCAGTACGTCACAAGTTGCCGTATGCGTCAGATAGAAACATACGCATGTGCCGGAACAACGAAAAAAAGAAAGTTTAACGTGCAGATGTAAGTTTAGCCATTACCCGTAAATTCGTCTTAGTACGCATAGACGAACTTCCACATGCCCGGACTGACGCACATTCGGGACATCATCATCACCCAAAAATAATCATCGTATCGCCTTGTCCTCTAAATCTAGAAGTAGTTACAAACACTTGGTTTACGTACACTAGTGTAATTTGTTTGTGGGTAACTCATTCGCTAACCTATCATTACAAACTGGAGAGGTGGAGTGAAAGGAGTGAAGGAAAAATCGAATCATAAAGTCAGAAAATTTAGATGTTCATCCGAAGTGTCACCAAGCAGCAGGCTTCTGCAGTTATCATGATGATGACAATGCTGTCGTCTTCATCTACTTTCGTAAGATCATTTACCACGTACAGAGGAAGACGCGTTGTAGCGTTTGGGACTCGTTTGTTCAGTACAACGGAAGAAACTACTGAGAAGCAAGGTGTTGCTACAGATACTTCGGGTGTGTATCCTTTTGCAGAAATTGAGCCTAAATGGCAAGCTTTTTGGGCAGAGAATGGGACCTTTAAGACACCAGAACGGGACACGTCAAAACCCAAGAAGTATATCTTGGATATGTTTCCATATCCAAGTGGAGCTGGCCTTCATGTAGGGCATCCGGAAGGATACACAGCTAGCGATATTATGGCACGTTATTATCGTATGACTGGGTACGATGTGCTTCATCCTATCGGATGGGACTCGTTCGGATTACCAGCGGAACAATATGCTATCACAAATAACGTCCATCCCGAAATTACAACGAAAGCAAATATTGCGAATTTTAAGCGTCAGTTACAAATGCTCGGGTTTAGTTATGACTGGGATAAGGAAATTGCCACTACTGATGGTAGGATAATCCATAAATTACATTGTGATTGGGTTTGAACCGCGTCTCATAAACTGATGTTTTCCTATAGTTGATTATGTAAAATGGACTCAGTGGATTTTTCTTCAGCTCTTTAAATGCGGTCTCGCTGAGCAAAACAGGTGTGTGTTTGTTTTGTTTCTTTTGTTCATGAGTCGAAGTTGATACTTACTTATGTGTCTACTTTCCCAGCATCCCGGTTAATTGGTGTCCAGCTCTGGGAACCGTACTTGCAAATGAGGAAATTATAAATGGTAAAAGCGAACGTGGAGACCATCCCGTGGAAAGGTTGCCACTTAGACAGTGGCAATTAAAAATTACTGGTAAGTAATTTTTTTCTCCATAATTTTCAATCTCATCAAATCTGATTCGCATTCAAGAATACGCTGAACAACTATTGAGCGGTCTTGATGGTTTGGATTGGCCATCTGGTACATTAGTAAGTTTTTTTATTAGAAAAGAGTGCATTGCGTTGCCTACTCGAAACTAAAAGCGAAATTTGCACAACAGACTTCACAAGAGCAGTGGATTGGCAAAAGTAAAGGGGCTTCTCTAAAATTCACAATTAATGATGTCGAGGGTTTGAGTTTGGCCGACGATGAGAAGCTACTTGAAGTATTCACAACTCGCGCTGATACCCTTTTTGGAGTCACATTTGTTACGATTGCTCCTGAGCATCCGTTACTCAGTAAATTAGCAGATGAAGGAAAACTTGATGAAGATACGTTGAAATACGTCGAGGTTAGCACAGCTAAAGGTGATTTGGAGAGGACAAAGGATCAAGGGTCATCTTCGTCAACTAAAACTGGTCTTCCAGTCACATCTGATGGCATTCCTTTAACAGTAACTCATCCTTTGACAGGAGGTGAAGTTCCTATCTATGTTGGTGATTATGTTCTTGGAGGATATGGAACGGGATGCGTTATGGGAGGTAAGAGAGTACATTTGCGATTCTGCTGTATTGTTGCATAGATATCTTACGTTTTGTCGTCAAACGGAACAGTGCCCGCTCATGATGAGAGAGATTTTGAATTTGCAAAAGTGATGGATTTACCTGTTATTCATGTGGTCGAAGATCCGAAGGCTGATGTTGACGACGAAGGCGAAAAAGGTTGCTTCACTTCGAAAGGAACCCTCGTAAACAGCGGAGATTTCAGCGGCATGAAATCAGATGAGGCGGTAAATGCAATAACTGAGAAGCTATCATCTATTGAAATGGGATCTCTAACTACTAACTACAAATTACGTGATTGGGTTTTCAGTCGGCAGCGGTATTGGGGCGAACCTATTCCAATTTACTTCCCAATCAAATTCACTTCCGATGGAGAAGATCTTAATCCAACAGATCATGACTTTGAAATTGATTACAACAATCCTATCCCAGTTGATGAGAGTGACCTTCCTCTTTGTCTACCAGAAATGGACAATTTTGAACCGTCCGGTGATACCCCTGAGGGTATCTTAAGTCGGGCAGATCCATCTTGGCGTTTCTTTCAGAAAGATGGAAAATGGTTCTCGCGTGAAACAAATACAATGCCTCAATGGGCTGGAAGTTGTTGGTATTATTTCCGTTATCTGGATCCATCCAACTCTGAAAAAGCCTTCGATGAAAAGTTGGACGAACAATGGATGCCAGTAGATTTGTACGTTGGTGGTGCAGAGCACGCTGTATTGCATTTGCTCTACGCAAGATTTTGGCACAAAGTCCTTTACGATGCAGGCTTTACTAAACACTCGGAGCCCTTCCAAAAACTTGTTCACCAAGGTATGATATTGGGTAGTGATGGAGAAAAAATGAGCAAGAGTCGTGGGAACGTCGTAAATCCTGACGACATAGTTACTTCAGCTGGCGCAGACGCTTTAAGATTATACGAGATGTTTATGGGGCCTTTAGAAGCTGTGAAACCATGGCAGACTGAACAAGTAACTGGAGTTGTAAGGTTTATTAACAAGCTTTACCGTGTTGTCAAGTCTGCCGTTGAGTCGTCTAATGACTTGGAAATGGACAAAGAAACGGCCAAAATAATGAACAAAACAATCCAGAAGGTTACAAAAGATATTGAAGAAATGTCCTTCAATACGGCGATAAGTGCCCTTATGGTCTACACCAATCATCTGAGTTCGCTCAAGGAATGTCCTTCAGAAGCAGCTAAAGTTCTTGCTCTTTTGATTTCTCCGTTCGCACCTCATCTTGGCGAAGAATGTTGGTCTATGTTAGGAAGTGAAGAATCTTTGGCCTACTATCCCTGGCCATCATACGACGAAAAGTACTTGGTTGATGACACTGTAAAAATGGGAGTTCAAATTAACGGTAAGACAAGAGGAGAAGTTGAACTAAATAAAGAAGCGACTCAAGAAGATGCAATTGAGGAGGCAATGAAAATCGACAAGGTGTCGAACTTCCTGGATGGAAAGGATATTAAGAAAGTCATTTTTGTTCCAGGCAGGATATTGAATATTGTGGCAAAATAAAAATTAATAACGAAACAATCACATTATCTGTATATAATTTTATTGTAGATCATTTAAAATTATATAGTTGAGAAAAATGTGGTCACCTCCTGAAAGCAAGAATAACAACACGTCCGAACAATGCCTATCTTTATATCAAGTTCCACTATTTTTAACCTTTTTCGCTATAATTTAATTTAAACTTTGTGCCTATATATTTTACCATATATCAAATAATCTTGATATGTGCCTTGCAGCGTAACCTTGAACATGGGAGTATAGGTTAATGGTAAGCTCTACGACCTCAACGAAAACTGCACCATACAACCGCGCTTCAAACATTGCTTTTTAGGGTAAAAGTTTACCACTAAAATAATGAAGCCTTCAGAGCTAACTTTGATAAAGTTAATTCTGAATAACTTTTATGAGACAATTGTCAATATTTCTCAGCATACAGGTACCTGCTAGTAAATGGTTGAAACTCATTTTCAAAGCTTAGAATCGATCACATTTATAAGCAAGAGCACACTATTCTTTTTCCTCCATTTATAATGACTTTTCTGGGAGCGTAGGTAAATATATCCCAAATCTCTTTTTGCATGCGACTCTTTGGGCACTAAATTTGTCATCTGGAGAGAACCTCGCAGGGTGCGCACTCTCCGTCATTTTGCCATCAGGCTTTTCCTTCTTCAACGTGTAAACACGTTTCCCGTCGGAGTCAAGGTAATACATCAAGTGCATTTTGTCTTTGCCTAGTTACTTCTATTTCTTTTTCTAGAACAGAGATATTTTGGCAGGTACCACTCATCTATTATGAATTATGATTGACGTTGGGGTGTGAATGGATAATGGATGGACCTCATCGTTACAAAGATTTAGCCATATGAGAACAGAGGGAGCACGAAATGAAAAAATCTTTTTCCGAACTTTCGGCCGTCACCCCTAGCCCCTAGCGGAGGGGTGAGAATACATGTAGATCAAAAAGCCTAATCAGAAAAAGTAATCAATCAATTTGAATGTGTACACAAAACCACACTTCAAATAATCAACAAGTTGATTGAATTCCAAGTAGACATCAATTCCATTTTATTGAGGATTTCTCATTTTGGAAGATTTTCGTAAACGTGCGATTTACAGTTCAGGACTTTCTTTAGAGTATCCTAAGTTTTGACTTGATCATGTTCTGGTTATGGGTTACATGTTTTCTCATTCTTTCATCGATAATCCAATGCAATGGATTAGTGAGTAGCAGAAATTGGGAAACTAAATACATAACGGAAAGTTTGGAGAATTCGGATGCTGCTATACTCGAGCAAACAAAATTTCTTTCCAGATTTAGAAATACTCGGAGGAATGAAGATGTCTCCGTGGCAGCAAAACAAATCCAGTTTAATTACAAATGTAATTTGATTACGAAGAATGTAGATGCTAGATGCAATGATCTCTCGCACAAATGCGTGCTCTTGGTGCAGCCCATTGGTGTTGGCATAGGCAGATGGTACTATGATCGATTATTGCAGGAATTGGTGAAAAGCCAAGACATTTTGGTTGATAACATATCGTTTATTGTGCCTGACCTTCTAGGAAGCGGAAGTGCAGCTAAACCAAGCTACATTCTTGAAGATGGTTGTAAAGAAACATTTTCTGAAGATTTGCCTTTGTTAACAGTGAATGATTGGACAGCTCAGCTGATTGAGCTGATGAAAAGTTATGAGATTCAATTGGGTGAGGAGTATACTAATATAGAATGGATGGTTGTGGCGAACGGGGGATGTGTCCCCATAGCTTTAGAAGTAGCCAAACAATTTATCGAAGGCTTACACAAGCATAAGATAGTACACTTATGTTTGACAGCTCCTCCAAAGGTGTCTTCATTGATAATGAAACCGCCGTCAAATAAAAAGTTGGCAAAAAGTTACAGAACTTTGCAAGGATTAGCAGGTAAGGCATTTTGGTGGTATTCTCTTAGAAAAAATGGAAAGTTTATACGCAGCTTCAGCGAGAAGAATCTTGCTTCGGATCCAGAAAACCTTGGTGAAGATTGGGTACCGCAGTGTATTCAGACTGCGAAGTCAAATGATGGTTATTCTAAATTCTCGACCTTTTCATTTCTCGCCGGTTCGTTACAGGGCGGTTGCAAAGAAAAATTAGACGTATTAGCAGGCCAAATACCAGTTTCGGTCATACGAGGTTCGGATAAACGAAAGAATCCAGCTCGAAGTTACTTTTGGACTCGCAACAGGAAATCAAAACATGAAATCCAAAATGAGGAAAAAAGCCTTTCACAGTTTTTGAAAGAAAATAATAACGTTGGAGAAGAACTTTTTGTGGGAGGACGAAGATGCCCTGCTCACGAAGATGCCAATGGTTTCGCAAAAGCCATGATGTCTTTACTCTCACTAGATACAAGTAAGCACTAGAAAAAAATAATTAATATTACAATGATCAAATATAATGCATAGTGCTCATTGTAACGTATATCTCTATGTGCAATGTAACATTCTTTGAATTCGGTGGATTGGGGTCAAAATTGGTTGCATTTGGTTCAAACACCAAGCACCAATAATTCACAAAAGCTATATAGAAAGGATTATGACCCTATAGAAACACCGATGAGCCGATGAGCAATGAGGTCATCCAACTGAGGATGCACATCAAGGCTGTTCTTTCCTTTCCCGCTTCATTTATTGTACGAATTGCGTCTGCAAGACTTTTTTACCTCTCAACCAAACCATTTGTAGAAGTATGAGACTCAATCCAATGAAGACATGGTCAAGCTTCGAAAATCATCCACCGTATTTAAAATATTAATACCGGTACATGAACATTTATTCGTAAGGTTGGCACTAATTATGTAACAACCGACAACGCTCGTTATCATCTACCAGTCTACCAGTACCAGTACCGGCACATCTCGTATCAGTGTGCAAAGATAGAGATACGAGAATTTATGTTCTGAAAGTACGATAGCTTTTTCCGAGTAGAATCTAGTATGTATTAAATACATGTACATTGTACGAGCATGCACAGTATGTTTTCTCTCGTGGCATCTGTTTTTCCTTTTCCAACTTCAATATCTCGGACAAGAACAACAACCGGAACGGGGATATCATAACTGCAACCTAACGTATTCATGAAGAACGTAGATGTAGAGAGAGGGGAGAGGTAGATTTTAGGAACTTATCCAATGAGATGAGATTCGTCACAAATGTGGACAGCACAGGATTTTTCTTTCTTTCTCTCTCTTAGAACGCGACACATCACATTCCTCGAAACTATCAATTATTTGTTCCTCATGCACACAGATTACTACGCCTCTGGCCACAGACTCGAACGAACACATCACACACAAGGAAATTATTTAGATTTACATTTCAGAATAATCAAGTTATAGTTTTGTGGATAACCTTTGCATGAAGAGGTTTTCGGGTGTAGTCATCCATATCACGTGCCGCTGTTTCCCCTGTGTCAGAAATATTGAACAAATAGTAGTCTCTAGAGAGGGAGCTTTCATTTTAGCTAGTTAGAAAGGAGACAAATAATCTTAACCATGTCGTTGGCTAGAGCGAAAGATAGTATGTGTCGCCTAGATCTGCTGGCTCATCGCCATGAACAGGCTTTTGAAGAGGACAATTCGATGATGGATCGGTTGTCAGAGCAGTTTGATAGATTTGCGAATGATTCCGACGAAGATGCGATCGGTTTTGCTTTCGATGAAGGAGATGATGGTGATGCTGTCGAAGGTAATAAGAAGCAGTCACAGTTACTCGTGAAAGATCAGATGGTGGAAATAGGTATTCCCTCCTCATCTAAGGAGGATGATAATGCTTTGAAGAATTCGACAGCAATGAAAGCGTCATCGTCTTCGTCCGATGCTTCAAATTCAACGTATGGGAGCGACGGATTACCTCGCGCCAAGCTAAATATGCCCAGTTATGGCATGTACAATCCCTCTTCCTACGGTGTGGCAGATTATTACTCAGGCGATGGTGGGTACGATGATTTCTACGGCGATTACGATGAAGACTACTCCGATGTATTTTGTTGTTTGAATCCTTGGGCAAACAATAATAATGGTCAAAAGGATCGAAATAATAATGACGACCAGATTTTCGGTGGAGTGACTTCTTCTAATACGAGTGGGGTGGTTTTCAACTATGAACCTCAGATGGCAGTGTCCTTGCGTGAGAACATAAAGCACGAAGGTCCGTCTGATCATCAACAGAAGACTACCCCCACGCCTTCGACGACACCAAGCGATGGTAGCATAGATGAATCTGAGAGCCTTGATCCAGAAAAGGATGGTCTCTCGAAGCGAAGAGGAATTCTAAAATATGGTGGCACAATGGGGTCTATTGTATTGGCTACGTCAAAATTACCGGATCTTCCTGGAAAGAACACTGGAACAAATTCTACCAGAAGACGTAGCCTTTTTCCAAGTGCTCCATCCATTGAAAGACGATATAGTATCCGAAATAACGAAAAACAGCTACGTTGGGCGTCAATGGCTCGTGTCATGAATGTTCCTGCACTTAGTGAAGTGTCGTTAATTGAACGCACGTCTGTTTGGTGGCAAAGAAGTGACTATGAAGATTTCAAAAAGGCTGGACGTATCATATCAAAGTCTATGCTACAAGGTGGTTCTCAAGTATGGCTCAAAACTTCGGCATCTGTGAAAAACGCGAATTCGAAACATTTTGAAGAAGATCATGGAGAAAGTTGGTGGTGTAAATTTGGTCATTCACGTCGTGGTCTCGAACATGTGACAGACGTAGAGCAAGGGAAATCTAGACAAAGGAATGTGATACAGTCCATACAAGCTGTAATTGGTGAGCAGAGGAAGCAACGTATCATGCAGACATATGATCGAGTCAAACTTGCATCTGTTGCAAGCCGATATACAAGGTGAGGTATTAGCTTTACAATTGATTCGGAAGTTAGACTTATATTTTCTTAATTTGCTTTTCTTTAAAAGTCTTGCTCGTGAATTGGCGTTGACTAATGGCCAAAAAGATGAAGATGCGATGATAGAAATTACTAAGGGAAGTGGCCTCGAAAAGTATCTTACACCGAAGCGACGCAGGAGGAACATGTCCTCAACAACAGCTTTGAGTTCAAAGAAGGCAATCGATTTGGATGCATGCACTCACAGCAGAAAAATTCTATGCGAAAGAGTGAATTGAATGAAAACCATAGTGGGGAAATAGCAATGTCTATCTCCAAACAGGCTACGGCATTTGGAAGCAGGAGTGGCATGACTATCACAACATGAATCAAAATGAGTTATATAATTTTATCTAAATTTTTTGAGAATTGAGGGTAGGTATACGAATGATAGTAAAATGTAGAATTGGACTACAGGAGCCCTATCGGGTACGTGTCTTCATGCATTTCAAGAATGCATATCGCTTTTCTCTATTTGTCTTTTTCATGTAGAAGTTGAAACTCGTGTAAACATGATCTAGCGACACACACTCCAACTATTCTTTTGTAATTAAAATATATCTAATTTATAAGTCGTGTAATTTGGAACTCATCCTCCTACTTAGTAAGAGAAATAGCAAGTACTTTATAGTCGGAACGTGTTTTAATAGAATTTTTGAAGATTTATTCTGTTCAATTCGTATACGGTACTGTTCCATATTTTCCTTGCTCATAGACTCATAGATCAGGAGTTCCCATTTGTACTCGAACATGCAGCTTATATTTTGAACGCCGTATTTATTGATAATACTTATCATATATCATAGAGACTCTTTAGATAAAACACGTACTCTAAAATCGCTTCTACTGGGGCGACCTACACTTTGTCTCACCCTGATGCAAACTTACATACATATTAACAACTACCACAAAAGATCGATGACTGTATAATCCTGGAACGCCAAAAGCTGTTCGGTAGTTATGGTATCAGTTCATAATATACAGCCATATTGACCCTACATATCTGTGATATATTAAATTTCTTACGGTTTTTTAGCGTGAACTCTGGTCGAGACGTTCCATCGTTCGTAGTAACCATCTCGGTAATTCATCTAATGTACGTAATACAGATTATTGCACACGGGCTGGTTGAGGTATCTCTAAAAACTGTTTTTACTCTTTTCTTTTTTCTTTTCCTTTTCAAACGCAATTGCAATACTGAGAATGCATATTATGTAATATCTGAACTATCAAAATTATGTAAGTCAATGGAGCTGGTCAGCTGGTCTTATTATGTTTTCGTGTTGCCTTCTGTGTGTGTGACTGTACCGGTATTTATTATTATTATTCTACGGATTACGAGGTGATCTGTGTGTGTATCATTTTTACTGCAGGGTCGTTACGTTCCGCTTGAAATCCGCTGACATTAAATTTCAACATCACCACCATCATCAAATTCTTCCTCCGCATCATCACCTCGGTAATATTCATTATTATAAGATCGAAACATATTGTAAGCATCCTCATTGTCCCGATTGTTGAACCACGAGTTCCCATACTCATGGAAGCCTTCTGTTGTGCCATAAAGCATACGAGCTCGTAATTGTATTGAGTAGCGAGTAGCGAGTAGCGAGATTCGAGATACATTCCACTATTCCACTATCCACTAGGGGTAGTGGCCGAAAGTTCGGAAAAAGGTTTTTTAGAAAAAATCAGTTTCGAACTTTCTTCTTCCTCCTAGCGGACTAGCGGAGGGGTGATTTTCCTGCTGTTTCTGCTTTTCTGTTGTTTCTCCCATGAAAGTGCACCAAAGACACAGTGTGAAAAAAAGCCTCCTCTCTCTTTCAACTTTCAAGAGAGAGGTATCCTACGTAAAAGCCTACGAAAGAGGTACAGAAGTCCATAATGAGGTGAGTACCGGTATTGCTATTGCTGCGTCTTTTTTCTTTTCGCATGTTTTGAAATAAAACTAGAAACAAGAGTCCACACTAAAGGTGCGGAGGCGAGACGACCAATAATCCATCATGGGCCTCGTTTCGAGATTGGGTAGAAAACGCTCTTCCGATAATAGTAAAAGTGGGCACAATGTTGAAAGGAGTAGGACATCGGGACTGCCACTTCGCAATTACAAATATCATCACAATAGGAATCAGCAATTCATTGGGGGCATCCGTGACCGTTTTCTCTTGGGTGCCATTCTTTGCGCCATGATGTTTATCATGTATTTGAAAGGAGATACTTCGCAATGGAATACAATTAAACCCATTGCAGTGGTCTCCTTACAAAGTCATTTGCAAGTGGTGGAGGATGGTCACACAGGACATTCGCATGTTGCGTATGATGGCTGGAAGAAACTTGCAAATCCACTTTCAACTCAGTCAAATCGTTACCATCACTACCATCACAACCATCGTGATGATGATTGGGATCCTCGAGATTACGATGAGAAGAATGCTAATTGCGAATCGCTCGGAGATTGGCAAAAAAAGCATTATCCGACGTGCAATTTGGTTCATGAGAATACATTGCAAATATGGGATGATAAAACTCATGAAAAAATAGGGAACGGCGGATACCGAGAGGTGTGGGCGATAGATGATGCGGAACAAAAAACTGTTGTGTTAAAAACACTCATTTGGACGCAGTCGTATGATACTTACAGTTTTAATCGTCATTTACAACGCCACAATCGTGATGCCCTTGCGATGGAAAGATTACATTCTTCACCTTATGTCGTCGATATATATGCGTTCTGCGCCAATGGAGGGTTGTATGAATTTGGCAATGAGGGTACTCTGTCCACTTATCGCCGAAAAAAGAATAGGAATTCAAGAGATGACTTGAAGTTTATGTTACAAGCTGCGTTAGGGCTTATGGCCTTTCATAGTATTGATGATGAGCAGAAGTCCTCAATTGTTCATAATGACATTAAACCCAATCAATTTATAATGATTGATGGTGTGTATAAATTGAACGACTTTAACAAGGCAAGTCAGCGCTATTCCATGTTTCTACAAATTCTGATATTCTCGATGTTTCTAATGATGTAATGTTTTTTATAATAATTTCAGGCTAAGTTTATTCTATACGACAAAGATACAAAAATAGCTTGCAAAACAAAAAATACAGTGCCTCGCGATTCCGGGATCTTTCGATCTCCTGAGGAATATGGGCAAGAGCGATTAGACGAGAAATGCGACATTTACTGCTTTGGTAATTCTATATTCATGATACTTACTGGTCATTCACCGTGGAAGGAAGTTTCTGATGACTTCGAAGTACACAAAAGAGTTATGGCAGGAGAGCGAACGACATTGCCACAAGAAATTATTGAAAGCACAGACCCATATGTACAAGTTATGGTCAGAGTAATGAAAATGAGTCAAGAGCAAGATCCAAGTAAACGACCAAGCGCAAAAGATATATCAATCATTTTTCAAGAAGCGCTTGAGAAGCAGTAGTGCAACGTTAATGATCATATTGTATTCAGCCCTACAACAGGATTATTTCATGTGGGTACCCATGAGGGCTAGAGAACAAATAAAAAGCACCTTCCTTTCCGGAAAACCGGAAAAAGAAGAAAGCTCACTCGTTTACTTTCATAGACTTGCAGGAATTCAAAGCATGTCCTACCCTCGGACACAAAACCTCTCTTAGATATTACTTCACGACTTTTTGACAGCTCTTTTTGTGGGTTCAAGTGCAATTTTCTCTTTAGACAAATATCTATTTACTTAAAAGGAAAGAGTGCAAATCATGATTAGCAACTCCATATTTCCACTATGCGTCGAAGAGACATCTTTCAACTAGTTATGAATGCAAATGTCTATTTAATCAAGATAGAAAAAGGGATGGATTGCATGATGTGATGATTATTGTTTGGTTGACCATACAGGTTGAGGAATATTCGATTGAAAAATTGAATCTGTCTCATTGCACGACCATATTCAATCTTCTCATATTTTTCCATCGAATTACATATCTCAAGCTGTAGATAGTTGTTCGCAAATAAGGAATACGTGTTGGAGACTTAGATTGTTAAGAACTGCAAAGTTGAAAACCGCGACAAAGTCACCTACGATGCAATGATATATGATGCTAGAATATGCAACCCACTTATATATTTCTCAATGTTTCTTGACGAAGTCCATTCAAAAGATTGGTTCCAGTTGTCATTGTAGATATCAAAAGCAAATGTTCTGTCAACTTGGGAACTTAGAGGTTACAATATATTGACTACAACTTCGACTTGAATGTCGACAACTACATAACTCTTGACTGATAATACCTCAGAATCGAAAATGTCACAATTTGACTTAGGAATATATGATCAACTCACATGAACATGAAATTTGTCTTCATGACTCGCGACATGCCATACTTCCTATAGAACTAACAAGTAACCAATCATCATCGCTTGTCCTAGAGGACGTCATAATCGAAGAACCAGATCTCATCACAACATCTGAACGCCGTCGCACAAAAGAACAAGAGTCGCATACAGTACTCGACAGAGTGTGCTGCGTGCCAAAGTAATTTCCTGTAACAGAAACTACACATTTCCCCTTTGCTTTTTGGGATGTTACCAAGAGTCCATGGAATTGACAAACGGCATGCAAGATAAGCCGATCAAGGCCACCTGTTGGTGATGCTGTACTAAACTCAAGAACGACTTTTACACTCGACTCATCACCCTTCCTGAGTACTTCTGGGGTTTTCAAAAGAATGTTTTGAAGAGCTTCATGCATGACGTGAGTATAATTCAAGTTCGCTGTGTTAGAATTCGCGAAAAGTTCAGAGAGAAATCCCTCGTATGCATCAGATAGATTCCTTCCATAGTCTCGTTTCAATACACGCGAAACGACATTTCTCAATTTAATATCGATTTGATTATACATATCTTCATTCGTTTTGGGTATAAAATCCCTCTCATTCTTAACCTTCACATCACGAGCTTCGACAACACATCCTTCTACAAACCGTTCCCGTATTGCCTCAAGCGACCCATTGCAAGTTCTACCCGCGGATAAATCAGCGAACACAGATCTGTATTCCCTTGGATCATTTGCTCTTTCATAGTAGCGAGTATCCGTCTCTCCAAGGGAGAAACACTCAGAATTAGCAAGACGGCCTGCCCTTGCTAACTCAGCTGCAACGCCCACAAATTTATCATTATTCCATCGGCGCAATTTACGATGAGACGGACGTTGCTTTTCCGATCGAGGACGTACAGGCAATGACGGCAGAGATGGCACAGATTCCGTATCATATTCACGGTTGTTACTGTTACCATAAACAAAAGTATATAAACACATACAAGCAAGATATGTGTAAATGATGCCATCGTCCTTATGACGAACATCGACAACTAACTCTCACTTTATACCGATACTGTACTTACATAATCGCTACTGGTACCCTACGAGAGCCAACTGCTTCGCCTGTACGCATCAAGCGTAATACGGGATCGTTTGACATATTCTCAGGTAACCTGTTCCAGACAACAAAATCTAGTTTTTATGGACGGCTAGAAATGAAAGGAGTAGAATGTATATCTGCTTCTCAATACGAGGAAAAGTGAGAAGGCGTAGGAGAGAGAGCAATGAGAGATATGTTTGATTTATTTGAATCTAACATGGTATTGTTTCTGTTCCTGTCCCTGTCCTC
>Ga0213867_1000769_pt1 | contig 14293 bp, 7 predicted proteins | sample PICome_12_FD_160120 | JGI IMG/M metagenome (GOLD analysis project Ga0213867, IMG submission 160120) | Coastal seawater microbial communities near Pivers Island, North Carolina, United States - PICO540 | ecosystem: Environmental > Aquatic > Marine > Coastal | place: USA: North Carolina | collected... | reverse complement strand
AAGCTTAGCTGTACTAACAGTGTTATCACTTGGCGTACCAATACCTACACTAGAACCAATGGTAATAAAGAAACCAGCAGCACCAGATGCAGGAGCAGCAGAGAAAATGATGTCAGCACCATTAAGTACGAAACCTTCAGAAGGTTGTGAAGTACCACTGTTAGGTTTCTGTACAACACCGTTAATGCTTACTAGAAGCTGCTGTGCGGTGATTGGAGCATTGCTAAGGGTAAACCTATAGGCAGAGCCGTTAAACGTCGCTGAGCCGCCACCAGTACCACTAGAGGAGCTAATAGTATTGATGAAGAAGTCACCAACAGCTTGTACTTCTTGCCACGCAGAGTTACCTGCATTACGTACAAGCATCTTGCTAGTGCCAGTGTTAAAGAACAAGTCACCAGCATCATTGTCAGTAGTCGGGTTAGACGAACCAATCCGATACCGTGCTTTGAAGTCGTTAATGTCAGAACTGAGCTGACGTACGTCTTCGTTCTTTGCAACAACACGATGGAAGTCATACGTGTGTGCAGTGCTCGTGGCAATAACCAGGAGACCAATACCGTCATCAAGAGACGTGCTATTGAACCCAGATGGGAAGCCGTTAATAACAACAGCATCACTACCACCTGCACGTGTACCAGCACCTACACCACTGCTATTGACAGCAAGGCTGTTAGCGTTGGCGATACTAATAACTGTGCCAACTGGAGGTGCAGTTGCTGGGAAGCTGTCTTCATCAGCAATAGCTTCAAAACCACCAAGTGGATCAATACGTGCGGTAATACGCGAGTCAATCTCAGCAGCAGACGGGAACTGAATAGATGATGTGAAGTCAGTACTTGAGGCTTTTAGTGTATTGCCGTCAAGCTGGTTAATCTCTGTAGCAGTAGCGGTAACACCATCAAGCGTGTTTAGCTCAGCAGTGGTAACCGTTGCACCATCAAGGATTTGTACTTCAGCTTGTGTAAGGTCAGCTAAAGCAGAAGCAGTGTTACCACCCATGGTGGCAAGCTCTACCAGTTCAGCATCAGCCAGTTTTGCATTAGTGATTGCACTGTCTGCAATCTTTGCTGTAGTGACGTTTGCATCAGCGATCTTGGCTGTAGTAACAGCAGCATCAGTAATTTCAGAAGTACCAATGGCACCATTAGATGCAGCAGTAATCCGGCCTTGTGCATCAACAGTAATGTCAGTAGCTGTGTAGCTACCAGCAGTTACAGCCGTGTTTGCAAGTTTGGCAGGAGTAACAGCATCATCAGCAATCTTGGCTGTCGTGACTTGTGCATCAGCAATATGAGCAGTGTCGATAGAACCATCAACGTAGTGCTCAGAGTTAATGCTGTTGTCAGCAATCTTTGTACCGTTGACTGCATCGGCTGCAATCTTTGCAGTTGTTACACTACTATCTGCTAACTGAGCAGTAGCAACGGAAAGGTTTGCAAGCTTTGCAGTAGTTACAGCATCATCACGAAGCTTGGCTGTGGTAACAGCTTCGTCAGCAATGTTGTCAGTGCTAGCCTTTTCTTGGTCAGCATACAGAAGCTGATCTAGGTTTTCATTTAGCTCACCAGCCTTAAGGGCAGAGCCCGAAGAAAATACAAATCGGGCTGCATCTACATCAGTATCACGGAAGATACGGATACCTACTCCATTAGCAGGAGCAGTAGTGAATGAAATGGTTGAAGCGTTAGCAAACGTATATGCAGTTGTAGCAACATGATCAAGTGTTACCTTGACATCTGCTTCTTTTAAATATGTAAATGTGACAGAGTAATTAGTAGTGGAGCCATTACCTGTATAAGAATGTTCAGTTGTTAGTGTAGTTGCCATTACTTAGGTATGTTAAGGACTGGATCAATTTGTCCGTAGGTAGATTCCATCTTTGAATCAAAAGCAGACTGACGCTTAGTTTGAGATTCATTGATAGCAGCCCGAACATCAGGTTCATTCATAATTAAAAACCAAGCTCGTTTTCTAGCTCCATTAAATAAATTACGAATTTCCTGTGTGTGATAGTAGGACTTCATAGGATCATTATCACGTGCACCATTATTACGATCACGTTCCATTTTTCGAATACTTGCCTGAATACGCGGTTCAGTCGAAAGACGGTTAAGTTCAGCCTCTAGATTTTGATCACCAATAGCTTTCATGAATTTAGATCGGACTCCAGGCAATTCAGAAAGATCAGTGTTATCAGGTGCGTAGTAAACAGAAAGTCGTGCGTCATAACCACTGCGGAAAAGCAGCTTACGACCAGGACCCTGATCTAAATTAAATTGGATAGGCGAAAACATATTCCAAGCACGATTAATAAAGTTAAAATCATTAATTGGCTTGCCGTTGAGCATGTCATACTTGACAGGTAACGGTTGACCGCTCAACCCTTCACTAATTTGGTTTCGGTTACGAATAGAATCTGTAATACCAGAATTCAATTCTTTCATATATGGATTAAACAATTTACCCAATTCATTTCTCATTGAAGACAGGGGAACAGTGTTGTTCATCAAGCTTGCAATGATCCTGTTATGACCACCTTGTTGACCAGGTGAAAACAGGTCTACGAACTGTTGAAGGCCAGTTAAGTAGCTTTTACTTGCAGCACTTTGAGCTACAACCATAGCCACCTTAAGTAATTGGTCTTCAGTCCACTCCTCTCCCATAAGTAAGCTATGGTCACCAATATTGGAAACTGTTGCCATAATTTGGTTGAATGGTTCAAAACTTTCATAACCAACTTCAACGCCACCAACAGTAAAAGTACGTGGACGCCATCCAGCATCAACCCAGGACTGACGCATCTGACGATCAGTAGGGCCATCACCAGACATGTTGCCAGACATCCACATCATGGAGGCCAGGGTGATTACTGAAGAACCAATTGCCATCCGACCTTTCTGAAGTGCCTTAGCGTTCTGCAACTCTTCAAAGGTATTGATGCCATACTTAGTTAGATTTCCAGAAGTAACATCTTCTGCAGTAGCACGTGCAATAACATTGTGCTCTTTAACCAAACGATTAAATCCAGGTGTGTATTTGGCAGTCAGTTGTAGACCGTTAACACCAGTACGTGCAAACAGGAAAAACGGTTTGGCCCAAGGGTTCTGGTTAAATAAGTTCTCTAGTCCCTTAGAAAAACCTTCGAGATCTTGAGTCAACGTTGCTTCACGCTTGGCAAACTTAACAGCATCGTCAACGATATTACCGTCAGCATCTAATATCTGTGAGTAGAATTTATCTTCTGCTCTTTTTAAGATAGCAGGAGTAATTTCAGTAATGTCACCTTTACTTGCCATATCAAGAGATTCACGCATAGCACGTTCACGCATCTTTCCACGAGCAAGGATATGACCAAAGGTGTCATCAGTTGCAGCCATGATCTTGGTGGAAAACGTGAACAGGTTGCTGTCGTTTATGCCGCGAGCCATATTTGCAAAACGGAAAACTGCTTTATCAGCATCGGTGCCACGTTTCTCAGCCCAATCGCCGTACATCTGCCACTGTGAGTCTTGCCTAGTAACCTCGGCATACCGAGATTGAACAGTAGCCATATCACCAGAGAAATATCCATTGAGACGTTTACGGAAAAGAGTAAGAGCCTCAGGTATCATCTCGACCATGCCGTTTAAAGCTGCCAAAGATGCCTTACGAGTAACTACATCACCAGTTAAAGTGGCACCTAAAGCAGTGGCAAATGGCCTCAGATAAGCCGCAGAAGCAGTTCCCATAATGGCTCTTACTGGGGTTTTAGGACCACTAAGAACGCTGTGAATCATTACACCTTCAAGTTCCTTAACAAGTTCACCGGTTTGTTTGCGACCGTTGAACTCACCGCCACGCATTTTTTTACGTAAGAAGGAATCTAAATCATCTAAATTACGCGCATCTTCCATCATGGAAGCCGTTTCCATATAGGTTTTAAAAAGCTCATTGTCACCACTTTCACCAGCCATGTCATAGGCAGTACGGAAAGCATCAATTGATTCCTGAACTTCTTTAGAGACTTCCTTTTCGAAATCAACCTTTTTAGGTACGTCCAAACCTCCGACAGAACGCAGGTCATAACCGGCAAATTTTCGTGACTTTTTAGTCATAACAGTCAAGGCAGCAAACTTGTCAAACAAAGCTTGCCCAGGACCATCTACATCACCAAGGTCATAAAAATCTTGAAGTTCACGTCCGGAAATACCAAGGTCACGAATCTCTTTAAGCAAGGATCCTTTAATGAGATCAGCAGCAGCAATAGCATTAGGGTTCATCACCTCAATTTCTTCAAAGCTACCGTCATCAAGTTTGATTTTTCTTTTAATACCCTGGCTATAAAAATCATCAGCCCATTCACGCGGAGTAATGTCAGTTGCATTCCTACCGTCTAACATTTCTTGCATACTCTTCATAGAGTCTTGCCAAACCTCATGTAAAGGAACACCAGCTTTACGAGCTGCTGCTACCTCTCTAGTTACATAGCTAGAAGAAGCAAATTCTTTCATTAGCCGTGTAGTGACTTCATCACTTACATCAGGATTACCACGAGCAATACGTTCGGCTTCAATCTCAGTCACAAGAGAGTCAGTAGACCCACGCTCAGCGCTCTTCTCGTGACGAATACGTTGTTGTTGTCGATAAACACCATCGGCGGTACCACCAGAACGGACGTTACCTTGATGAATATCAGCTACAGGTTTGTTTTTGTACCCTCCAAAAGCTTCAGGGTTTTCCTGAACTTGTTTAACAGACATGGTGTCATGCCTTGCTTTTGATGCCTCTTGACGTGAAACAACATCAGCAGATCCGCCAGCACCTTTAATGGCAAGAAAAACACCATCCATAATGGCTCCAATACCCATACCTTCAACGACATTTTTAAGCGTCTTCAATGCAGGGTGATCAGTATCTTTGGTAGCTAGAGGAATATCAATACCAGTACGTTCAGCAATAATTTGGAGAGCATTTCCCTCCTGTGAACCTGAAGCAATTAGGTCAACCTTTGCACCTACAAGTGCACTTCGACCTAGTGATCCAAGTTTAGTTGTAGCACCAGCCACCTTACCGATACGTGCACCGGGAACGGGAACAAATGCCAAGGTGCCATAGTTCACCAGAGTCTTAAGAACCCCTCCCCACCAAGTACGAGTTTCAATGGGGTTAGTAAAAGCACCAAAGGGATCAAAGTCAGGGTTTTCGACATCTCCCCCTGTAGCCATATCAAAGGCACGTTCAGGCAGAGTGGTTACATCAGAGGCTGTCTGTTGTAAACCAGCAGCTCCTGCAGTAACAATTTCACGAACAACATCACCAAAATCATTGAATTGATCCGGCTGACCATCAAGTGTGTTTTCGTCGTTACGTGCTTGCTGTTCAGGTTGCTGTTCAGGTTGTTCTTCGTATTTATCAGTTAATCGGATAGACGTATCTTCAGCAAAGCCATCTGCTTCGACTTGATCCCTAATTAGGGGATCGTACATCACTTGATCTTGCATAATTAGTTTCTATTGACTAGCGGCAGTGCCTTAGCAGCAGCCGGAGTAAGAGTATGAAGCTGCATATACACCGGGAGCCTTTGTGCAATGCCTACCATTTGTTGAACAGTAGCGTCATCGTAGTTTTCAAGGCCAACCCATTCATTTGACAAACCAAGAACAGTACCTTGGTTCCATTCACGAACTCTCATTACTGCACGAGTCAGTGCAAAGAGATCTTGTAAAGGTCCGTCAAACACAACGTCATCTTTAATTCCAAGTTTATTGATGACATCAGTAAATGCATGTCTAGTAAATTGATAACGACCAACAGCGTGGATAGTTCCAGCCGCATGTCGTTCTTTAATCTCACCAACAGTCATGGTAGAGATTGGTTTGTCTAAGTCTGTTTGACTGTTACCAGAACCGATAGATGTACGACCGCGATTAGAACCACCTAGGTTAAAAGCGTCGTAGCCACCATAAGCCTCGGACTCAACATGAGCGACTTTATCTAAGAACCATTTTGATTCTTTGACCGTAGCTCGCATTTCACGAGAACCAGTACTCTGGAAATTGATTAAATGTTGTTGATCACGAGGTAACCCAGCAACAATCAAAGATGCTTTGGGTGCTTTGATCTCCTCATATCCGTACGCCCTGAGGTTGGCGTTGATAAGTTCAAACCGGTCAATACCGTGGTAACGAGAAAGGTCATTCCAAAAAGTGGGAATACCTGTTCTAGCTTTAAGTGAATCATTAAGTTGTTTTGTTTGTGTATCAAGTCCTTCTAGACCATCGCGCCAATCATCAGTGCCATTGGCTAGCGCCTTACTAACTCGATCAAAAGCAGGTCTATTTTTATTTTCAAAACCAGAAGGGGGTTTGAACCATGAAGCGGAACCTCTTTTATTTTCTTCTGCTTTTTTGATAGCCAAGGCCATTGCTTGATTAGCAGCAACTTTAGAGTCAATACTGGGGTTCTCAGCTTTAATAAGACGATATTGATTTAAATATTCTGCTTTAATATTGTCGATACCAAACAGAGTTTGTGCACCATCAAAGTCAGATTTCCTGACCATACCTCTAACATAACCCTCAAGTTTGTTTAGGTTGCTTTCAAGAACACCTTTAGGCGGAAGTACATCTTCACTCTCGCCAATATCTTTAATAAACTGTGCATGTTTGCTCTTATCGTTAATTTGCTCTACTAAAAAATCAGGAGGATGAATCCCAAGTTGCATGTACTCCTCAATTTGTTGAAGCGTAAGCGTATCTTCGTGATCTTCATTAGAAACCAACTTGTTTAATGCTTGGTAAGACTCAGGATGCATAAACTGTGGAGCATTTTCTAGCAGCTCACGCTTTGTCGCTTCACTTCTATCTGAATTGTTCCACTGCTCTAGGAGTGTATTGACTTGTTCCGTTTCACGGGCACGTATAAAATTACTTGTACGATTTACATCTTGAGAATAAGCTGACTCAGCGATATCTATTAAAGAACCATATTCAGTTGGATGCATTTTTGCCAAGGATTTAAATCCACTACCATCAAATTGTTCGATGTTAGATTGAGTTAATGCATTGTAAAGAGCTGTACCAGAAATCGTTTTATTATCAATACCTTTTAAAATTTCTTGGTAAGCCGCAGCTCGTGCCAACTTCCGGTTTCCATTGTACTGACCAAGATTAGTTTGTTCCCACTCTAAAATACCGTTAGCAATAGCATCAGGATCAGTAGATTGAAAAAGCGTAACCATAGAATGAGTACGTTCTAACTGTCTGTTTGCTGCAAATAATTTAGCTTGACGATTAGCAAAAGCTAAGGAATCTGCTTCTTCAAACTTACGCATTGAAGGAAACAAATAATTATCTAACAACAACGGATTCATTTCCGCGAAGGTTTTCAGATACTCTTCTCTAATTTGTTGTTGGATAGCAGCGCGTTCTCTAGGGTCTGAGGTATCGTTAATACCAAGCTCGTCACCACGTTGTACTTGGTACGTGCCGTAATTGGTTCCAGCTTGTTGAAGCATTGCCTTAGCAAAGCCATACGCCTTCCACCCTGAAAGGTTGCGAATACCTTCTGCTACAAAGGTATTACCACCACCGGCTTCGTAATCGCCTGCAGCTTGGTCAGCAGCAGAACGTGCTTCATTGAGCTGACCTTCTGTTTCCTTGAAAGCAGTTTGTTCCTCTTCAGAAGCACCATTTAACCAGTACTCACGCATACCTTCCAGCATTAGCTTTTCGTTTTCTTTCTTCTGTCTTTCGATCAGAATGTCTGAAAGTGAAGTAGAAAACTCAGCGAGACCTTGTGCAGCCTTTTCAATTTCCCTAGCTGATTGAGTATCGAGATCATACTGAGCTTGAGAGTTACGTTCTAAACCTTGAACGTTTTGTTGATTAACTTGTTCCTGTTGTCGTGAACCTAGATCAACTTGCGATGGTTGAAATTGACCTCCTCGACTAAATGATTGAAAAGATGAAGTCATCGCTTAATAAAAACTAAAAGAACTAGGAACATTTCCATAGGAGCCAAAGTCCATTGAGGAAGAAAAATCTACATTTGGTTTATAAAAAGAACCAACATCAGGTGCTTTCAAGCTGTTATATGAACTAATCCCAGAAGAGGCTGCAGATGCAATACCACCAACAAACTGCAAAGTAGCTGCAGTCATATCAGTATTTGGTTTTAGAGGTGCAAAACCTGGTTGAGGCTTGAACTGAACTTTAGAGTAAGCATCACGGTTTGATGATCGCAACCGTTCTCGTATACTTTCTACATTACTTTGATAACTTTCGCGAGCACGGACTAGATTAGATGCTGTTAAAGCTTGATTCCTGCCAAACTTGGCTAGGTTTCTTGCTGCCAATCGACCAGCAGTATTTCCAGATCCATAGTATTTTTGATTTTCAAATAATTCGGCAAATGACTCCTGTGCCTTAGCAGAAGCTTCGTTAAATAGATCATTAAGTCTACTTTGTTCGTCGGCAAAAGCTCGGCTAGCCTTCAAACCATTTTCTTGAATTGAGGTTTCGTATTCAGCTACACGGGTTTTGTAAAGACCACGTTCTCCGTCCCATTTTACACGTCGAATTTCAAGGTCTCTTTTGTATTTTTTTACTTGCGCCTTTTTCTGATCACCTGCAGACATAAGACCACCAAAGGCACTGGCTGCTTGACCGGCGGCCATAAGACCTAAGCTAACTGGTTCGCACACGGCAAAATTCTATAAAGGTTAAATTGTTAGGACCATAAGTAACTTCACGTAGAAACTTAAATCCTAGAAATCGAAGAAGCTTTAGATGGACTACATTGCGTTTATCGCAAATATTCCACAGCATCTTCTCTGGTCTACTTTCAATAAGACGTTTACATTCACGTGCAAAGGTCTTTGGATAGTTGTGTATTTCAGGAGTGCATAGCATCCAGATCCCGTTCTCGGGACCTACTCCTCCAGCAGCACCCCACTTACCGTTAGGCATCATGAAGGCTGCTGAGTAACCACTAGAAGCTCCTCCAAGGAGCGCAAGCAGAGGATTGTGACCATGTCCCTCTGTGCATTCTCTACGGTCCTCAGGGCGCAAATTAGAGGCCACATGAACAGCGACCTCTTTAGTTAGTGGATAAATGTACTTAGACATTCTTGTAGTATTTGGGTGAATAATCACCTTCCCAGGTCAAAGAGATAAGTGTTGCGGGAAGTGGTGATGTTGATTGAATTGATAAGTTAAAGTTATTATTCTTTTCATACACAGGTACGGTTCCAATAAACTCATCTTCTACCTGTACATCAGCAATGTTGTACTGATCAAATGTAGATGATGTGAACTCATCAACGTAATCAGTCTTACCAGTACGAGTTAGAACTGTGTTGTATTGACCAAGACGACCAAACGAAGGCTTGATGCGATGAATAACAAGGCTGCCACGCTCTTCGTTAACAGTTTTATCACCTGAAACTTTCTGTACAAAGAACCTAGGCAAGTCAACCTGCATGGTGTACAAGTATCCAAACAAGATACTTCCACTTGAATGATCACCGTCAACAGTCACAGACGTACCGCTTGAAGGTACATCAATGTTTAAAGCAATGATTCCAGTAGAGCCTGCTTTAACTGCCGCAAGATCTACGGTCTTATCTGTAATACTGGATAACCAGCTTAGATTAAAGGTAGTCTTACGAGTAGTTGCACTGTATGTCCCGCCAGATGCACTGACATAGTTATCTAAGTAGACACCATACTCCTTACCGTTTTCAGTAAAGGTAGATTCATCATCACGTATCAGGTCAATGCGTTGCAAGAAGAACTGATCATCAACAAAATAGTATGTGTCATCTACACAACAGTGATAAGAAAGAGGTCGTGTATGCTTCCACCTAAACCATGACGACTGTATTTGCTTTTCGCCAATACTAAAATACTTATAACCAAAGACTTCAGCACTTAATTTCTTGCCAAAAAACAAAGTAGTGTTCTCACGAGAGTCAGCAACAAGATCAATATCTTTACTTAACAAGTTAGAAACAGCTTTACTTAATTCATTGACATTTGGCTCACCCTCACGTTGGACATTTGACATAACAAAGAACCTACTAAAGGCTCCAGCATTGTCTAGGTAGCCAGCTAATGTACCTAAAGAAAAGGGAGGTACAGCAGTGTTGTAGTTGTAGGTACTGATGCTACTAAGACGTGCAGTCTCAGGGTTCAAAATGTCTGAGTCTGTAGCAAGCAAGAATTGTTGATTACCTGCAAATACAATTAGACCAGTGTTCACCTCAAGAGCATCAAATAAGATTGCCGGGTATGTAGAACTACAGCTAATATCAATAGGATCTGTACCAGAAACAGTTAAAGCTGTATTAACAAAGAAGTTACCCAGGTCACCTGGTCTAGATAAAACAACATTCTCATCACTTAGAAACCCTAGTCGATTCCTAAAAAATAAAACCTTGTTAATTGTTTTGCCAATAAAACTAGGAGTAGGGTTAGTGTTGTCATCTCCAACATCACGTGAATCATAAGTAAAACGTTTTACTTGGAATGATCCATTGCCTTGACGTTGAATAACAATTGGAACCTTCAAGGGATCAATTGATTTAAGAATCCCTGGTTCTGCACATTCAACCCAGCTACCAGGACCAGATCCACCACCGTTGCCCTCAAAGCGCAAGTAGTAGTCGTCATCGGGAGTGCTGCTGTTAGATACTTTGACGATGTACCCGTGCTTACATTGGAAAGGAAGACCAGTTACATCGTTCACCTGGTCAGTGATGACGGTCAGTAGGTCAGTATTTTGTGCTTCGACAGTGAAGTTAACTGTGTTGCTGTAGAAGTAAATCCCGTTACCAATAACCTCAAAGTTGATGTTGGTTCCAGATAGCTCAGAGGTGATACCACCAAGGATGCTGTCAGGAGTGACATTCGTCTGCTGGTCAAATGGTGTCGGGTCAGGACGTACAGCTTTTATTGATGCACGTACTTGGACGGTTTCAATCTTGTCAATATTGATCGGATAATCCTTACCTTCCATCGTCACAGTGCCTGCACTACCAACAGCCCAACCTTCTCCACCGTGAAGCAGGTCAAGCCTAGTGGAATATTTACAGGTATATTCACTGGCCTGATCAACTATATTAGCACTCGGATGAGGACCCTGCTGTCCTGTTGTCGTTAGTCGGAATGCAAGGTTTGTTGCACCACCTTGGTTCTTAGTAAATACTTTTGTACCTATTAAAGGACAATGACCTTGGCTGCCAGAAAAGGTTGTGAAGCCATTACCAGTTGGATTAGCAGCTACCTGTGTTGCAGTAGTAATAGTAGTGAGAGAGCTTGACGTCGGGTCATGGATATTAATCCCATACTGCCTACCATTCTGTACTTGCTTTAATTCAACAAATGCAGAGTAAGTGTGTGGGCGTGCATCAGTAGTGGCTGTAGTCATCGCAGCCGTTACATTGCGATTACAAACAAACGTACTATCATTGATAGTGGTGAACTGTAAAGTCTCACCAGAGATAGTTCCATTGTTCAAGTAGTTCTTTAAGTTTGTTTCTTGACCACTTTCATAGGTAACAGTGATGGCATTACCTGTCTCTGCAGACCACATATTGACAGCACCATTTGTCTGCACTTGACCTATATAACTACCTTCTGTTTCATCACGGTAATAATGAAACCAAGAACCAGTAGAGGTAGCTCCAGACAAAGCTGAGGTACCAATACGACGTGCACCAGGACGTTTAACTAAACCTGCATTAATCTCAGGAATACAATTCAAAGCATCCGTTACTTGGCCTTGACCTTTTTGGGTATCAGGTACCTTGGAAATACCACCATAAAAATTAGGTATTGTTTGTGTAATACTTGCCATCAGCGACGTAGTCCTCGGAACGGTTCATAGGAGCGATAGCCTTGATCATGACCAAAGCCTAAGAAGTTATGGTCACCTTGATTACATTCGTATTCAGTAACGATTGCACGAGCAAAGCCTTCTTGTTGTTGTAGGAGTTGCACAAGCGTAGGATTAGACACAAGCTGCACAGCAGCACGTACTGAAGCCTTAGCAGTAATTAAACGCTTAAAGGGTTGTGGTAGATCATTAAAAGGAAACAACCAAATAACATTCATATCGAGCTTTTGGTCGAACTCATATGTATGCTTGATCTTGTTGTATAGCTTTCCGTCACGCTTGACTACATCACTTGACCTATACACCTCTTCCTCACATACATCCATACGTAAGACGTTATTAGGAATAGAGATATTTTTATTTACGTCAGGCGTGAATGGGTAATGATCTTCACGATTAAATACCCAACCTTCATTTTGGACTTCAACATTACTTTCCTTCAGCAAGTTATAGATGAACTCAATTTCAGGATTAGTAAAGTTAAGGCTAGTAACTGGAGACTGACCGATACTCCCCAAGATTGAATTAACTGCGGATAGTTCGGTATCGAGATCAATAGTTGTAGGAGTTGTCATAGTTAAAAAAAAGGGACCCCGAAGGATCCCCATATAAATAAAAATCAGAATGCAGCAGGTGCGCTTGCGGTACCTGCAAACAGCTCAACGGCTGCAGCAGGGTTCAGGTAGTCAGCACCCATAGCCAGACGGCCAAGGATAACGTCACCCTGATAAACCACAGACACATCGCCTGAAGTTACTTGAACCTGTGGTCCAATAGTTTCGACAACACCAGCGGCTTCCTTCTGGAAGATAAGTCCGCAGGAGTTAGCGAATTCGGTTTCTTCACCGTACTCGTTGTTAATGCCAGTAACGTCGTTAGCAGCATCTTCAACATCGGCAGATACGAAGTCACCGAGGTTACCGGGACTGGTAGTACCAGGGTTGGTAGCAGAACCAGTGCCGTACTTAGTACCGTACTTCGAGAAGAATGGGATGTTCATTGACTTGTAGATCTTGATGCCTGCAATCTCAATGATTCCCTGACCGGACTGCAAAGCAGAGCCTTGCTCGTCACGGTTGATCAGTCCGTTGTTTCCAACTTCTTGGATCAGCGAATAATATTGTCTTGGGTTTAAGATCCCGACTCTCCCGTCCTGACTAACACCTTTCTCGTCAAGTGCTGCAGCAGCATCGAAGAAAGCGGTTGTCAAGTTCTGAGCGTTATACGCATCAGATGCATTGGCAGTAGCGCCAACACGAATCTGGGTACCACCTGGCTCTTTGAAGTTAGTCTTCGTGACAGGTGATGCAGCACGTGCACCACGGGTGATCGCACGGAAGATCAGACGGTCATACTTCTCAGCGAGTGCATAACCGATCTTCTTAGAGATCTCACCACGCAGTTCGTAGTGGGCAAGAGTTTCATCCAATTCGTACACGAATGCAGAACTGATCAGAAGGTCATCAACAGTGATGGTCTTCTCGGCCACTGGAGGTGCACCATCGGAGTTGCCGAGGATTGCGTTACCAGGGGTGTGATACTCAGCCGTGGTACGACCGGTGTAGATGAACTGCAAAGACTTGCCGTTCTTAAGCGTACGCTTCATGACAAGGTCACGTGCGATTGCGTTGTACTGGAACCCTTTGAACATCTCGCCACTGAACAGCTTGAGATAAAGGGCGCGGGCGTCTCCCGCACTATTAGACTGACCAGGCCGTGTAAGGTTGGTGGTCAGCGTAGAACTTTGATGTGCCATTATTTAAACTAAAAATAAAATTGAATATGAAACAGTTTCTCGATCGATCAAAAATTTTTGTGGTCTATTCCCACCGTCTAGACGGCGAAGGGTATCTTCCGTAGAAGGCCAACGCCAATGCAAGGGAGGTCCGACTCTGAGGTGCCTCCCAAGCTATTACTGAAGACCTCTAAGGCACTTCTTTTGTTTACGACATTGAGGTTTCTTATCACCACATTTGCCGCACCGATTAAACGGTGTGTTATGTACTACTGCAGCGGGTGTAAGTTTTGTACGTGAAGCAGTAACTTTTTTTGATTGATGTGGCATTAGCAAGATACAGTTTTCTTATAGGCGGTGCCGCGATAACATAGCTTTAGCTCCTTCTGCTGACGCACAAGGGAGTTGTAGCTTTTGATGATGTAACGCTTTTCGATGTCAGTCATGTGTTCGTACAAGATAAAACTTAGACCCCGTTCCCTGTCTAAGTAACATGCGTCCCAAAGGATGAACGTACGAATTAGTTTTAGTTAACCAATAGAAGGTGCAGTCAGTGCTACCTCAGTGGTAGACGCTGCAGCTAGATCAAGTGGGAAGTTATGAGCATTACGCTCATGCATTACTTCCATTCCAAGTCCCGCACGGTTAAGAATGTCAGCCCAAGTAGGGACAACGTGG
>Ga0213867_1000767_pt1 | contig 14303 bp, 15 predicted proteins | sample PICome_12_FD_160120 | JGI IMG/M metagenome (GOLD analysis project Ga0213867, IMG submission 160120) | Coastal seawater microbial communities near Pivers Island, North Carolina, United States - PICO540 | ecosystem: Environmental > Aquatic > Marine > Coastal | place: USA: North Carolina... | reverse complement strand
TCATGATAATTATTATCTATCTGTGTTGTGTTTGCAATCGCTTTGTTTTGGAATCACAAGGAAAAGAAAAAATATAATGCATGTACACCGGTATCACACACTGTTTCACAATCTTCTTCTCTCTCTCTTTCGTTTGGAGGGTTGAGCGGTCCTCGTCTCCTCGTCAGCTATGTTGACGTTCGCAATTACAGCTAAGAAATACGAGCTTCGTAGCTTCATTGTTTATTGCTCCTGTTCGTGTCCATATATGTCCGAGTCCGTGTCCAAGCATTCCTTGCTACTCGAAGTCGAAGTACATACATGTACGGCTCGTGTCTCGTGTACAACATGTGATGTGTACTTATTACGTGGACGTAACGAGTAAACCACGAGGCCTTGGCTATGATTTTGTCTTATTTTGTACTTCGAAGTATTTACAAGATTGATCAACTTCTCTCTCTCCTGAATGTCATCATTATCCTCACGCATCCTTTGAGCAGACCATCGTTACGCAATTACGACTCGCTGGGCGCGTTTTGCGAATCAAAATTTCATTCTGAAAAACAAAAAGAAGAAGAATAAAGAGAAAGAAAACGGGAGAGAGAGAGAGTGAAGAAATATTAGATCATCCAAAACCATCATTTCTGTTTCTTGTCCAGATCAAATAAAGTGACAAGAAATATCATTGTTCGTGAAATTACAGTTTTACGAAACATTTGACCATGCCCAGAAATAGAATACCGTACCGTAGACGCGTGAATGATAACCAACCTCTCCATCGAAGTCGCAATCGTTTCGATGATCAGCAGGATGACAATGACGATGCATACTTTACCCCGGCTGATCAATTTGGTTCATTTACGGCACGTCCTGTAAGCGATGATGATTCTTCTAGTAAGCGTTATTACACGGATAGCGGTAGTGAGTTCATGACCGAAGATGCGTTTAATGAGGAGAAAGCTTTGCCACTAAGGCCTGCAGATGCGGCGTTGATTGAGATAACGTCATCCAATGGAGGGGCTTCTGCAGAGTGGACGGCAGACTTTTCGAACTTTAATAATGGTTCTTCGAATTTTGATTCGTCAGCAACTGCAACTCAAAAGAAAACAAACAGGATATCTCAGTTTGCATCAACTGTTGGCGGTATGTTGCTAAAGCCAAATACGAGTAGCCGAGCAACGGTTGCGGAGGAATCGGCCTCCTCACCGACGAAAAGTCGTGGAGAACGGAGAGATAACGATACATCGCAGTATACCAACAGAGAGAGCAATATCCGAATGAACCGAAATCTGAGTACACCTCCGCCGGCACTTGTTAAGAGATCACCTTCAAATTCATCCAGTTCCACAAACCGAAATAAATCAAACCGAATATCGTGGGCTGCACAGCACGAGGAAACTGAAGTTCAAAGGTGGATAAATGCTGATGAAAGTACGGACGATATATCTCTTTCTAACTCTTCGACTTCTGAAGATGGCAATTTTTCTGACTCGTTCCACGATACTTCAAAGGGAGGAGCTTTTCCCCGTAATTCTACATCGTCTTCAGGTATAAATCAAAAATCTCTTTCGCATTATGTAACCGGACAAGCATCTTTCAGAGAAATTGCGCCACGTCCTCAGAAATCTTCTAATGGCCAATACTCGAAATCGAAGGAAAAGTCGGTGAAGAGCATAATGAACATTTTCGACAGTACAAAGAATAGAGATTCTAGTACTTCTCCCCTATCAAATGATCCGTGGGACGATATTGAAACGTCTACGATTGCTTCCTCTCATGTTCCAAGTTCGAGTGAATTGGATGGATCATACATATCAACTAATGATAACGCTTCTTCAACCGATTTCTTGGAAAATGAAAAGACGCTGAGTGCCATTGACACAAGTGCATCCATGCGAAGGATTCATCAAAAAGGTAAACATTTGCGGACTTCAGAAGATATGGCTAAAAACGATATCTTTCGAAAAGGGAATAAAAGCAAGGGAAATGCTCCGCTTTCAGCTCCATTTCGCCATCCAAGAGGAGCTGTTGTACAAAATGGTGAACATTTTTCGGATGTACCTAACTTGATGGATGACGAAATGACCTCCACGAGCATTGCTTCTCCGCGGTTTTCGCCAACGAATAACTTTCAGAATACCTCTTCGCCTGACTCAACATCTCCTTCTTCGCTATACTTCACTGATGATTTCGAGTCTGAAATTTTCAGTAATATACCTGAAGATTCGCCTGTGAATGGCGGGAGATCTTCTCCTTTTGAGAGCTTCAATCCTAGAAGCAGTATCGAAAATAGTCTCTTAGTGAATGCTGCCCTAAATTCACACACGAGTCATTTAATTAAAGATGTTGTAAATGGAGAAACAAATAAAAACTCTATTTTGAATGATCGCAAAGATCTAAACACGTCAGAAGAATTTTATCAAGAGTCGACATCCAATTATTCCGGAACTTTGATAGGAGAAAATGTTATTGACTCGATGGATAACAACACGATCGAAGGAATAGCTTTTTCGAGTGGAACAAGTATATCGGCGTCACGCAGTTACTATAGTGACAGTGACTCATCGTTTTATGGCGATGGATTGGATCAATACTACATACAACCGCGGATAGCTCAACGTCTAGTTAAAAGGTACCGGCGTTTATGCGTAAATGATCCTGATGAGGACGCGACAAAGTATTTCGCATTGTCCGAGATGCGATCTAGAATAATGGAATCAGATATCGAACGTGGCTTGGATCGTAGGGGTTGGACATTTCCGGTTGACGACTTAATTCTTACACCGTCAAACCTGGCAGCGATGCGAGTTAGAGATGCCGTCATAGTTGCAAAGGCATGGCGTGATGGGGCCAATCCATCAGATGTGATGACTGCTTGGGTTCTGGGAAGACGTTACACTCATTCTTACCATATCCTTAGATGCCATGGAAGGAGATACTTTTACGAGCCCGTTCGCTGGTGCGATGATACTGACCTGTCGATTAAGAGATGTTTGTGCGTTGATGTTAGATGCACTAGAGGTTTCGACATGTTCACTATCGGAGATTGTCAAAGTATGCTCTTAAAATTGACAAACGAGAGATACGTGGTAAGGCTTAAGTGATGTAATTGCTGATTTTTTGTTTTGCTCAATTTTACTTAATTGTGGAAAATGAAAGCAATGTCGCCAGGCTCTACACGCAGCAACAGAGCGGCAAATTCGTGCTGAGAGAGAAATGAATGATAGTTCATTTTTCAGTGAAGATGATGATATGACAGAGGCTGAATTGGAATACCTAGATGCGATAAAAGCAGTTAAAGAGCTTTCAAGGTCGCTTGTAATCGCCGAGAGAGCTTTCCAGTTAGTGCGCGATCGCATTGAAGGGCTCATAAATGAATACGAAGAAAAAATCGTCCAGCAAACTCTCGATAGTGGATCTATAGAATCGAGCTCTCTTCATGACTTTGGACAGCAGATTGGAAAAGCAGAGAGCTATGATAGTCTCGAGGAAAGGCGTTTGCTGGAATTAAGAGCTCGACAGGCAGAGACTCAACGACTTAATGCTGAACGAGAAGTAATAAAAGCGCAAAACGAAGCAAATAGGATCCGTCTTGAACAACAGCAAGAGGTAGAAAAGTGGAAGGTGAGGTATTTTGGATTCCAAACATATTTTATCATGACATTCAACTTAATTTGTCGAAAAAGAAACGTGTTGAAGACCTTGAAAAACAATCGATTCTAGAAAAGGAAAAATCATCGAAACTTGTGAATGAGTATGAGCGGAAGTTACAAGATGAACGAAACACCGCTGCATATATGTTGAATCAATCTCAAACTAGTGCTGCTTCATCCACTTCAGGCACTGCACTCGACAACTCGGATGCCAGATCCTACTTAGAGAGCGCAATAAGCGAACGCGATGAAGCAAAGGTTGCAGCTCTTGAACGTGTTAAGGCAAAATTTAAAGAGAGAACCAAGCGCAATCATGATGGAAAAGGCCAAAAAATATCAAGATATTCTAATCCTGTGAGAGCGAATGAAAGACGTGAAAAGAATCTTTCAAACAAGATCAATTTCTATGAACGATCGCTGAATTCAGTACGAAAATAGTCATTGCAACAACACTATGTAATCATACAATAGCTATAATTAACTTCATAGCTCATCAGAGTCCCCCCTTATGCCTGATCCTAATATCAGTCCCTCTCTGATAGATTCATAGTTTGAATCAATACTTATAAAATAAAGAGGCTGGGTCATTTTTACAGCTTCCTTCCCAATAGCCCAGCCAGCATTTACCTGAACGACCGGGCTATTTCCAGTGAATCTAAGTACAATATCATTTGCGTCACCAAAGCTATATCCCGCAGCTCGTTTTCCGTCACAACCGATTGTACCTTCTACAAATTTTGCGTCCTCAGGAGGATTCAATATTTCCATGACAAATTGTACATCATGAGGAGCCCGTTTTTCTAAGAACTCCTCCGGCATAGATATACCAATTCGTACATCTTCCCCAGGAAGATACTTCGCTATTCCTAACCTTCCACCGTCTTCTGATACAACATTAGCCTTGCTCCATTTTCCCAAACTTTTTCGATACACGTCCAAGGCAAACTTGTACTTGGAATCCTTATACGAAACAACCAACGAGTTCATAATGACTTCTTCCTCCACCATTCTTCGACTACAAGAAAGATCCGAATCAATCATCCAAATTGCATAACCCTCGCAAATAAGAAAATATGTGTCGCTGAGCAGTAATATAAAAGGCAAGAGAAAGACTAAGATCTTGTTGGTATAATTAAAATTCATGATGAATAGTTGAGACAAATAAAGCCAAGAACAATAAAATAGATACGAGATAAATTGGAACAACTGCAACTTCTTTTTGTAAGAATAACGATACTGTAGCTAGTGTCTTATGTTGCTGCTATTTACAACAGCAGCTTATAAATTATTTTTGTACTTATAAATAGTGCTCAAGTTTGATTTTGTAGAAAGAGAGAAGAGAGGGCTTCAACGCTTTTTAAATTATGTGGACGATAGTGAAAGAGTTTTGTACACTGAAGAAATTCTTTGTGTCAAAATGTATCATGATATCATGATCAGGGCTCAGGGCAAATATTGGCAAAAATGGGATGCGCAGATGCGCAACGCGCGTATGTACTAAAATAGCTTATTACGGGTAAGAGGGTATTTCTATTTTCATATCAAAAAAAGAGAAAAAATGTTTTAAGAATTTTGGGCTAAAAAGGATTTTTAGGAAATGAGAGCAGGAGAGAAATACAGGATTCAAACTCATCATTGTTTTCCTTCAATCCAAATAAACAATCTACCACTGTGAGAAGTCATGACCGATGCAACGACCATCACGTTGGCTATTCTTGCCGTGCCTTCCATAATATGGTTTGTTACATATCTGATTCCTCAGCTTTATATGATGTTCAGACCTGTACCCGATCTGAAGAAGCGTTATCCGGATGCTAAGTGGGCACTCGGTAAGTTCTTATGGAATTTTTTAACTTCTCTAGTTTAATAAGATGATAGGTAGCTCATTAATGAATTCATGCTGCTAGTGACTGGTGGAGGGTCTGGAATCGGAGCTGCTTTATGCTTTAAGCTTGCCTCCCAAGGATTTAACGTAGTAATTGTTTCGTTGGATGATGATTATCTTGCAGGGACGGTTGAACAACTAAAGAAGAGTTATCCCGATGTCGAGTTCAGGAGCGTCGGTTGTTTATTTAGCCCTGGCCAAGATTACATGAAAAAGATTATTAAGGCTACAGAGGATATTGATGTTCAATTGGTATTCAATAACGCAGGTTTTATTGTAACAGGATTTCTTGATCAGGCTCCACTTGGCAAACTTTTGGCAAATGTTGAATGCAATGCTACGGCAACAGTGAGTATAACTCATCATTTTGTCACACAACTTGTATCCAAGAAGTTGAAAGGATGTATAGTTTTTACATCGAGTGTGGCTGGTTTTATTCCTACCCCTTTTGCTGCCATGTACGCTTCGACCAAGGTAAGATCTTTACAATTTGAATCTTTGTGCAGACTATATTTTTCATTATTCGTTGTTTGTTTTGTAGGCATTTGTATCTCAGTTTGCGTGTTGCTTAAATATCGAAGTTAAAAATTTGGGGATTGATGTTTGCGCGGTGCATCCCAGTCCGGTTGCGTCCAACTTCTACGACAAGGTGGACCACAAAATTGAATTGATGGAATCAGCACAGAAAAGCGCTGTTCCTCCTCAGGCGCTTCCTGATGAGATACTGAAGAGTATTGGCGTATGTGCACTACGAGATATTGGTGGAATGGCTCTAGGAACGAGAATGGGCACATGGTTTATCCCATACAACTTTTTTACTGGTTTATTTGCGAGTGCTGCGCCCTTCTTGCCAGATTACAAGAAACACAACAAAAGTCGAATGTAATCAATATTAGTGAAGGAAAATTTTCCTGATACCCCGGTTTGGCAAAAGATAAGATTATCCTCTATGTTTTTCTCTGCATGCTACCACTCTCCATCAAAAATCAAAACTACGTGTAACGTGTAACATGTTTACAACTGCACTTTACCTATCTATCAACGTTTACAATGGTTTAGGTACTTTGACTATTCAGACGTACTTCAAACATAAGACGTTCCAAATCCATTCACGATACTATGGTCTACTTAAATAACATATGTAGAGATTTTGCAGCTCGTAGATCGCATTTGGCCTCGTTTCAATGACAGCTACTTCAAACCGAGATGCCTGACTCTGTAAAGACTTCACCCTCATACCTGTACAGATAATCATTGTAACACTGTGCTTATTGGAAAGCATTGACAGCTAAAATAGTACATTATTTTCAGAATACTGACAAATTATTTTCTTCAAATAACCATCGGTAACTTCCCATACGCTCAGAAGTTTACATATAAGTGGTCGTTTCGATATAGTATCGCGAAAGAAATAAGTGTACTCCCCTTTTTCTTCTTGGCGCGTTCTCGTAATGAGAAGGAAAACAAAAATTTATGCTTTTTGGTTATCAAAAAGTTACGTGCGTCTCTTTTCTTACATCACATTTACTACGCTAGTTTTCAACGCCTGGATAGTTATTTGTGTACATTTCACCTTTCCCTTATTCCTGTTTCAAACCAAGCACCTACTCGACAAAATGTCATTTATGCTTCCAGTCTTCTTCGAAATCTGATTTGTATAAAAACGCGAAACGTTTTCATTTGAAGAGCGAAACCGACCTACCTCCGTACGACATCAAATATTCCTCCGAGTAGACGAAATGTAAAATATCTACTCCTCATCTCTAGCTTTGTTATACCATTCAACAAAAACATTATTGCCTGTTATCCACTTCAACGTATTCAACTGTCTTCTCAAATTGTCTATCGTTTCGTCACGCCTGTTCAACTGCCTTTTGTCGACAACGCTTTTGTCTCTAGCTTTTATAGAAGTATAACACGAGATTGACGACGCTACATAGGGTGTTAGTACGTCTGTCTCGTTCTTTTTTAATTCTCTTTCTGTCAAGTTCAAGTCTTCAATTTGATCACTGAGACAACTGTCGCACTTTTTCAATTCATTTTCGGGTATCGTGCTTTGCCATCTACTACCATTTTTTATCCCCTTTCCGACAAAAATCGTATTATTTACAAGGTCAGCGTAAATTTTGTGATAACTTTCCATCGGTGGCGTTAAACGAGGATTAATAGCACATGATGCTTCCATACGTGCACGCTCTGACTCCATTTCCTGCAAATCTTTCATCTTCATTAGCTTTTCTTGGTCGACTCGTTTATTTAAAATACCACGAGCCTTTCTCTGAAGCTTTAGCTCTGTTGGATCCTCTTCTGGCACTTTCATCACAAAATTGGTGTAAGATTGTCATTTATTATTCGCCATGTATGATCATATTAACTTACCTTCACTAGCTTCCAAATTCCGCAATTTTGACTTAATAGTCTCCATATCCTTTGGTAAAGATTTGTCCAAAGGAAAAGTCTGCAATTCAGACCAAAATTTCCTTTCTTTCGTCCTCTTCAAAAAACATACTTTCTCTTCGTTACTAAACGCATCAGCTTCTCTACTTTGTAAAATGCTCTTAGCCTTACTCTTTTTCGAAGAAGACTTTCGCGAAATTTTCTTTGTTTGCGCAACAGACGTATCAACTTTTGATGATTGATCTTCGACTTTCTTCCCTTTCTTCTGTAAAATCGGTTTCTTACAAGGTTGAGTTTCAATTTCTCCTTTTGATTTATCTATTTTCATAAGTATTTCGTTTTCAGCTACTTTTGTGGCATCATTTGGCTTGATTTCGTCTACATCATATATTGGTCCTATACCCTTTTCAACCATTACGCCACCATGCAATGTTGGCATGTATTGCACTTTCGACTTACATGTGTAACATATTTGCAGAGGAAATCGAATTTTCGAACCGTCACCGTCTTTGTCATCTAAGATTGAATTTTCAATATATCCTTCAAAGGGTAAAAATGTCCCACAATTTGGATAAGGACATTCAAACTCAGTACCTGTGATGTTTTTGGATACAAGAGAATACCGCCGACGTGAAGATCTTCGGGACGTTACATCTGAAATTTCACTGACTTTGTTGAATTTTGATGAATTTGACAAAGCATTAGAATTAGATTTTTTGCGTTTTCTTTTCTCAGCCTTACTCAAAACCTTCTTTTCGACATCTTTCCTTTTTTTAGACTTTGACTCTGTAGTCACATCCGTTGCAACTTTGCCTATGTCAATTTCTTTCTTTACACTTTCTTTTTCGAAAGTCGTATTTGTGGCCTTGTTGTGTATATCTTCTTTTGAAGTCGATAACTTCTCAGGTTTGGTAGATTTTGATAATTTTGATTCCATTTGTCGTTGAATGGGGACTTCTACTGATGAATTTGGATCAACAGCGGAAGTAGCATGAACTTCTGTGGCTGGTGGCACAAGAATAGGAGACGATACCGTCATTGTCTTGCTTTCCAACGACTTTTCGTTACTCAGTGAGGAATTTGTTGTCTCTAAATTACTTTTCTTACGACCAGCAGCCTCTTTCAACGCAGCTATTTTCTTCTTCTTTGCTTCTGCCTTTGATTTTTCGATTATCAACTTTTTCGAATGTTCCGCAACCTCTGCCAATTTCTCCAAATTTGTCGACTTGCCGCTATCCAACGAACAGCTCCTCAACTTGTTCCCATTCTCCACTACATCAATTGCGATTGGAGTTTTCAGCATGTCATCATAATGACGCTCTAAATTTGACAAAATAGCTGTCCCCAACGTCAAACTCAGCCCAGTCCTCAACTGAATGAATCCACCGTTATGAATTTTGGCCAATTTCAAAATTGACCTCATTTCAACCCCCTTCAAAATTTGAACAATTCTTCGCTCCGATAATTTCCCTCTCCTTTCAGACGCCGCTAACTCCGGTCGACTATTATGAAACAAACTGTAATGATATACCTCCACAACCTCTTCGTCCACTTTATCATTGCAACTATCTCCCCCATTACCACTGCTACTGCTACTGCTACTCCCTTTACAACAAACCGCTACCCCGCTCATACATGCAAACTGAATCTCATAAGATCTCTGCAACAAAATTGGAAAAAGTCTCCCTTGATGCTCCACAAGAGGTCCAATGCAATGCGTCGCACTAGTACACATGGTCAAATGAGCATCTAACAGGGCCGTACTCTGATGCAAAGCAGTGTTTTCGATAGATGTCAATTTACAGTTACCAGTACCATTCATCATGACCGTTCCATCTTCGTGTGTGGACGGCGGCGGATCGTCGCTTTCCTTTGTGCTGCTGCTCATATCTTGCGGTGGTGTAGTTTGGTGTGTTGGTTTGGTTTGTTTAGAGAGAAGAGAAGAGGTGGATAATAAGGAGTGATATCAAGGATGGATAAGTCGATGGGTGCATTTGGATTTTGAGTGCTTGGTTGTTGCCCGAGCGCCGGTACAAAAACTGAAGATCGCAATGGCTGGTAGCTAAAATATAATACTTTACGTTATTGAAATACTTTCGAAAATTATAAAAAATGGGATGAAAATCATAGAAAGGGGATATGAGATTCCTATCGGTACATCATTTTTTGTACCTTGTATTACATACACTGAAGAGTGTTTAAAAGGAAAAATGGAATTTTGGAGTGTAGGAAAAAGAGGAATCCATTCACAAAAGTAAAATCCACAACGTCGAGGAACCCTATAGCTTTTGTTGTGTTCAGACACTCATTTCAATGCTGTTCAAAAATAATCCTACGATAAAAATATCAGATTCTTGCTCCAAAAAAATGGCAAACAATCTTGTTTCACTCATATGTTTCGATTTGACCACATCCATCGTAATTGGTTGGTGGGTTGGTTGATTGATTGTTTAATAAACGTGAATTGAAAAAAAGTAAGTTTGTTACATTAGAAAATAGGAAAGGATGGTCATAAAATAAAAACTCTATTGCATAACCACAGAAGACATACTTAATTGCACTGCGTAAGTATGGCATTCCCGTGGTTACAGCCCATAGATATACAATTATATATGAAGTGCCAGGTTCTTAACTGAGTAATCAACTATTTAACCACAATCGTCGATGCTGGTTGATGGATCCAAGGCCTCAAAGTTTTTTGACAAGAAAATAACATCAAATAGATATCAAAAATACAGTTGTATTTCAGCATGATTCAAACAAAAATTCTCCTCCTGTCAAAACAAGTCTCCGTCTCGTTAGGTTCATCATTCGATAACAACGAGTCATGACTGTCATGACTTATTTTTGACCAACGTACGTCTACAACCGTTTTCTACAATTCCTTGAGTCAAAAATACTATAATTGTCTAGCTAGCTGTCAAACATTTTGTTGATTTACGCTTTTCCCAACTTAACTTGAGATTAGTTGAAGAAGAGAGACTTTCGTGTGCTCTGCTTCATTTCCATGAAGCTCAAAGCTATGTCCAGGTGCGATTCTATTTCTCTTGAACGTAGACTTCATGAAAAGTCTTACGAGAAGCCTTTTCCAATCCTCGTCAACGCATGATTCTTCATAATAATTATAATTTGTAGCATTATCAAGATCACCTGAAACTTTAGCAACAAGAATTCGAATATCGTCATCGATAGCAGTAGTACCAATGGCCCTCTCATTGACCCAACCTATCGGATTCCCTCCATTATTACGTAAAAAATACATCCCATTATGTCTCCATTTGGTTTGCCTCTTCGAGTTTCCATCGACTTGCATGATTGCAGAAGTCTGAATATCCAGCAGGAGCACCAAACAAAAAAATGAGCGCATAAACTCTGTGTAAACGTAAATGAGATCGAAATCTTAAGAGATGGATTACCTTTGGTAGACCTATAACAAATACAATGCGAGCGCTGTCGCCATATTCCAATAATGGAAGAGCTCCAACAGGTAAACTCATGCTATACAAGGTCACAACTAGTCCGGTGTTCATGTCCTCCTCTCGCCGAATGAGTTTTCTTTCTTGGTGCCGGCTGCTAACTGCATAATTTGTTGAAGAACGATATTTATTGAAAGCTTCTTCTACGGCAGATTTCATCGGAGGGCCATTTCCAAGGCCTCCAATACCACATTCGTCGCAATCGCAATCCTGTTTAGAAAAAGTCATGCTTTCCAGAAAATTGTTCATTTCACCTGCCATTTTTGTGCAGCAACGTCAAAATCACTCTGAACGCAAAATCTTTATTTCAAATTACGATTAAAACGAAAATTAATTATATGAAAGGTTATTTTAGAGAAAAATATTTCAATGCTGATGAACCTAAAGAATTGACTTCGTATTATGTTCTTTACAGGGTATTTGATTCTAACAATGTTGTCATCAAAGAATTTCTCGTGATATCAAGAATTCTTTTCTTTCTCTCTGGAGAGCTAGTTTCGACACGTCACTTCTTGTCACCGGAGAATAAAATCAAATCTTGGGAATTGTTTTGAAGTCATCAAAGTCAAAAATTAGTCAAGAAAAGTGAAGCCGAGTCGTGCGACAGTCTAAGTCATTATCTATCCCAAAAACATACACATATGTGTAGTTCAAACAAGGTTCAAGCTCCCCGTAGAATGATACTATACGTGTACATGACCATTCAATGCACTCTTTCGAAGAAGCGTTGGCACGAATAGATATTGTACACTGTACATAAATAACTACGCGAACTTTTATTGAAATTACTACTCAAGTACATAGAAGAGGAAAGAAGATCTTACGTATGTCATAAAAGATTCTTTGGACATTCCCTTCGAATGTGGAACAACGCGACAACCACAATCGATGAAAATATAATGAACAGCTAAAATAGTAAATAATCTCTTAAAATAAAGGAACTTTTCCTACTTGAAGGGAATACTCAACATAATGATAAACCGAACGCATTTCTCGAAGATTCCTTGTAAGGGCATAAAAATTTTCAGATAGAAGGAAGAGCCTTTCAATACGCGCGCCCAGATCTGAGCCGCTCGTTTACTTATGTGATCCCCTTGGTCAGATTTGTCTTCCAACATAGAAAACAGATCCTGTATCATCAAGGAACACGCAATCCAACGCGAGTGCAAAAGAAAAAAAATCTCAAACAAAAGACAATGGAGGGGTCGTCTTCTGGATCTTCGGTCGCCACTAAGGACCAGGGTGGCAATGCACCATCCGGCTTCGTATTAAAACTGTTTCAGATGGTTAATGGTGCTCCTGACGAAGTTATTTCGGTAAGTTGGAAAAAGTACCAAAGTAAGATTCTTTCGAAAGAGGGGAACGAGTTTGCAATGATGTTTCTGTCCCGATAACGCACAGTGGATTTTGATATTATCGATTTTGATAATTATCTACGACTGCAACATGAGCACAGAAATGAAAACGACTTGTTTACGAATGGAGTGTACGAATTTGCTCGAAAGAAAAAATTTGAATTTAAATGGTTATAGAAAATGTTCCATGAGAGAAGAAGGAAGTCGTGTTATGAACAAACTTCCACGTTACACCAAAAACTTCTTTACCTCCAATTACGCCAATTGCATTTCACGCACCGCCCACTTCGCTCAACTTCCTATTAAGTGCAGTCCGTGTCTTGATTATTTGGATGGAAATTTTTCTATTGAAGGAGGTTTTCGTTCACTCCAAAGAATTCGTCATAGTTGGAAGGTCTCATTTTTCGACAGACATCGGCATAACTTTCCCACCTCCCAACACATGTACCGTATGTTGCACGTATTCAAGACCTCAAATCATATCTTGTGATTGGCCAGAAGTCATCACGTTGCATCACATTTACGAACTTTGAATAAATCGAGCTAATTTAGCCTTTTCCCTTTTCAAAACAGTGGCTTCAGAACGGAGATGCATTCCGTATTAGCGATTTGGAAAAGTTGGAGGCTGAAACTTTGCCAGCATACTTTCGTCATAATCGCTTTCAATCCCTCGTCCGACAGCTGAACTTCTACAACTTTAGAAAAGTTAACCGTGAGCGAACTTTTTGGGTTTATCGCCATCCTCTTTTTCATAGAGATAAACCACAAAATTTGCACCTTCTAAGACGTCGTACGTGTCCAGGAGTCGATGGTCGTAAACATAAACCAGATTATGACATTCAAACACTGGAAACGAGAGAAAATCTCGAATTTCCCGGGCAAGCAGATTTGGTTGGTGATGTTGGGAGGGAAACGCATAGAATCGCAAAGCCTCGTCCGAAGCGCAGTGCAGCAAAACGTGTCAAGGTTGCCAAGAAACAGATTGAGGAAGAAAGCGTTTCAGGATTGGATAGCGACGACTTATCAACTGATGATAACAGTAGCCGATCCAGGAGAGAAATCCAGGATATAGTGGAAGCTTCGCATCTTGTTATTAGCAGTAAATCGACGTCATCTACGAAGAAGAATCAGGAGGAAGATTCTTTGTCTGAGAAGGAGCTAGCGAAACGAGCACGTACTGAACGTCATGAACAATCAATTATGGTGTCTCATGTTGCTCAGCGCCTAGAGGAGTTCGCAAAACGTGCAGAGGGAGAATCGGGGAATGGAGGGAGACGTGGTAGAGCTTTTGGACGAGGAGGTACTGTTACTCCTCCAGTATCCAGAGCTCTCTCAGACACTATGAAATATCACGCACTTACTTATGACGACGAAGGTTCAATCACTGTTGACCCAGAAGATGAAGCTTTCGAAGGTCGCAATAGTCGTATTGGTCATTCTAAAAAGAACAATATCAAATCTGATGACGATGAAGATATGGATGAGCTTGACTCCAAATGTTTCGTCACTGATGATGGCGAGAGCGACGGGGATTCATCAGGGCCATCGTTCTTGGATA
>Ga0213867_1000766_pt1 | contig 14315 bp, 10 predicted proteins | sample PICome_12_FD_160120 | JGI IMG/M metagenome (GOLD analysis project Ga0213867, IMG submission 160120) | Coastal seawater microbial communities near Pivers Island, North Carolina, United States - PICO540 | ecosystem: Environmental > Aquatic > Marine > Coastal | place: USA: North Carolina... | reverse complement strand
GGAAATACCAGAGGATACCATTCAGAATATGGGTACTCATGGTTCAATAACAGGGAAAACGATGATGCGTATTATATGTTTCGATCATATAACAACTGCTACTACTCCTCTTCCGAACCGGTATCGAATGAAGAGGACGAGTTATAATCACAAAGTAATTTATACCTAGTACAAGAGTAGAAGTTAATATAATAAAAGCATACAGTTCAAAAAATTAAATCAAATGGTGTTATTGCTTCTTTATTATAAACGTTCCGTATTAATTGTACATGTAGTTTATATACATGTAGAACTCATTAGAGATTCCAAAATGAATGTCGCAGAGTAAATTTCGAAATGTCATAATTCTCCACGAACATTAAATTAACATGTATTGTAAATGATTGTTATTGCTTTTCGTGATACACACTCTACGATGATAAGAGTTTATTATGTGCCTATGTCAAGATTCGAACAGATCTACAGTCTACAGTGTCACGAATAAGTAAATTGAAAAAATAATTATGACTATTTCAAAATAAAGTACAAAACTCAGAAATTAATTAGCAAACATATAAGTAAATTAATAAATAAATAAGTTTTTAACAATATCAAAATTAAAAATTAAACAAAAATAAATAATTTTAACTCTTTCAGACCCATCCGCTTAACCCTTGGATATAAGGGTTAAGCGGATCCATTTGATTGGCTTAGACGAATTCTTCAAAAAATAGCCTTTTTTGATTGGCCATAAGACAAAAACTAGCTCAAAAATCCAATAAGTAATCCTTAACCCTTAGATATAAGGGTAAAGGAATTTAGTGCAACATCTGCTTTATGTTCTTCTTTAAAGAAATTAGATATAGACTTAGTTCTCTCACTAGATCTGCGCTCCTTTGTTTGGCCTTTCCAACCGTATGTTTCTTTTCTAAAACAACCCAAAAACGGTGGAGAGATCGACCGATGAAGACATCGACCTTTTTCAGGCTAAGTTCGATTTATAGATGTGTTCGGAGCGACCGTAGGAATGTACGAATAGCACATTCTCTTAGCAATAAGTAATTCTTTAATCCTTAGATCTAAGGGTTAAGCGCGGATGGGTCTGAAAGAGTTAAGACCCTCCCCAGCGAAATGCCGACCCATTTTTAGCCAATTTTTGTTACAAAAAAGAAAATCCGCAAACACCGGTCGTCAGTTTAACCACATAAAATTATCATCAATAGAACAGGTTCGTTACGCTCATTTCAACCATATATTGCATTTTGGAATACAGATAGTGTAGCAGGACTTATCGGAGAAAGAAGGTTGAGGATTCACTCATTATTATTATTTATAGTTGATACAAGAGAGTAATGTGGTAGCAACACATCACACGTACGCGTACATGTACGTAAAAATCTCGTAGGGTTACTAGATACTATTATTCAATACGAGGAAAAAACGAAATTTCTCTTTGACTACTACGAATTTTTTAAAACTGATTTTTTCGTATTAATTGTTTAGATGAACAGCGTTGCTGTGTGTAGTTTTTAAAATCTGGAAAGGATTTCCGATGTTTGCCATTTTTTTAATCTGTAACAAATTAGCGGGTCGGGATTTCGCCGGGGAGGGTCTTAATTCACTGAAAAAGCGTTTTTTCTTGTTAAATTCACTAAAACAGTGTTTAGCTAATGACAGTTTTTGGCGAATTTTATTTATGCAAATTACAATAAGTAATTTTCGAACTTCAACTTCATCACCTCGCTATCACCTCGCATTTTTTCGAGCATTAATGACAAAATTACAAAGTTAAAGAAGCATATATATTTTAAATGACTTATTGCAAAGACACATAGTGCACAGACTATGCTGTACGAGTCCTTCGTGAATCTTAGATATTTCTTACGTTCTGCCTGAATTTAATAATATGCACTTCCAAGACCGAATATATTGCAAGAAATAGATTGAGGAGATCCGATAGATCTACTAAGTTGAAGATATCCGATAGATCTACAAGACCGAATGCCATGCGAGAACCAAATCATTTTAATCTATTCTAAAGCATTCACTTTTCTCAATTACGACTTTATTTTTACTACATACTACGTCGACATACGGCACATCGATCGTGCCGCCGTTGCACACTCACAATTGAAAAGTAGAGAGGGTCCCGTTATTTTATTTTGTGAGCATATATTTTGAATAAAGCTTGGATAAAAATGCAATTCAACACAAGCTAAATCACTATAAAAATGCAATCATTATCGCTCAAACATCGCCAAATATTCCAATTATTCATGCGTTAAGAATGTTATTATAGAGATCACATCCCCAACTGACATCTCCAACTAACATCATAACCTAAGCATTATCGTTATTCCGACAAAATTATTCCCTAAATAGCCTATATTTCCCACAGAAGCTTACGTTGAGCTCTATTTTAGTTATTCCAGTTTATCTCAAGTTCTCTGATCTTATATCCATTACAAATATGTACATTGACAATAAGAACACAATGATAAGTAGGTTGGGTTAATTGGAATAGTCCGAATCGGTTGAATATTAACGGTTTTAGGTCAATTACCGTAAATGTGCATCGCGGTAGGAAGGGGTTAATACGTGTATGTTGATCATTAGACGAGTATCGAATAACGCGACGAGAGGTAAGCTGAGAGCATGAATAATTTTTTAAATCAAGTACCGAATCATATCATTTCGATATCGGGGCCGATATTGAGGTGACCATTAGGTTGAGAAGACGCTTTTTCTGTGTTTTTACAAGTCACTTTTTAGCACTCCAATTAGAGATCATATAGCCTCTTCGATTAGGCTTACTATGAGATAACCATGTACTACGCTATACCACAAGAGAATGAAGGACGTTGGCATACGATTCTAATACCAATTGACTAACTTCGCACAAAATGACGAGAGGCACGGCGAGAGCTGGAGTAAATCTTTATTTGCAACATGGAATCATATCATGTCGATACAAGAAGATGCTTATTTTTTCTGTCCATACCTCAATCTCCTAGCTTACAAATTTTACAAGCCACATTTTAGCAGTCCTCTTTGGAACAATATAGCCTCATCTTTGTAGGCTTAAAATGGCTTTTTATGTACTACGTCAATACCAATTAGTTGCCTAACTATGTACGGTTTAAAACCAATTTTCATGATATTTGACTAATTTCGCACAAAAGCATACTACAAATTGCCAATTACTACGAAAGCATACCAATGTAATGATATTTGCCTATTTTCGCCTAAAGAGAGGGTACCAACTCGTAAACATATTATTTATATGGTCGTTCGAAATCGCAACGAGCCAAGTTTCATACCTCATTCGTCTTCCGTGTGACAGAGTACTGTAAAGATAGAATCTAGGATCTAACCTCAGACCGCAAGCATCTACTACGTGACGCAATGAAGATCTAGCGGTAATTAAACTTCATCAGAAACCAGATTCAAAAGTGACAGCGAACTTAAAAACATCAATCGAATTCCAAAAGCGGTAGAGTCCGGGCTAAAATCTTTCAATCGAGGAAAATGCAATTTACCATATAATAAGCTGTCCTCAGACCGAAAGCACCTTCTACAGAAACGCAGTAAAGATTTTTGTTCGTTATACGTAAATATTTTTAGACCTCCATCCCAACAAAGCAACGAAAGCAATTTGATATATTGCTCACAGTGATCCTGGAACCTCTAATGCATCTATTCGTAGCTCTAGTTTACTAGAAGATCGTATTTTCCTCTTCCTCTTTTAGTTTATGTCGTGATAGCTGTTTGCTGTTTGTGACTCTTTATTGACAGCCAAGGCCTCTGTTTGTTTGTGTGTTGGCTGTGGCTGTTTGGCTGTTGACAAGCCAAAGCCCAACAGCTGGTCCTGGCTGATAACTATGACTCTTGGTTCTTGGCACCCCTCCGCGAATTCCAATCGATACAACGAACATCGAAACGAACAAGGGTGTCCGGATCCCGGATTTGCCATACCCTTGAATAATGGAAAAGTTTTAGAGAAGATAAACACGAGAATCTGTAGACTATCGAAGTTTGATTATGTCAACCTTAATAAAATATCAAAACAATCATCACATATTCTAAAACCTGCACTACTGTTATCGAACAGTAAAGTCTGTCATTGTATGTTCTTTCAGTCGAATATATCTATGTGTCCAATAGAAGGAGTAACTAGACTTTTCTCTTTGTTAGATGATTATTGTTATTGTAACGACTACAGTATTGAAATTTAATTCTATCAAAATTAAAAGGTAAAGTTTACCATAAGATATAACCTGACGCATTAGATGTCGGTCAAGGATGATATCCATTTACGTTATGAGAATAAATAGTCTAGGCAATTTTTCTTGTGGAGATGAACTGATGAATGATACATGAGAACATATTAATTACTTCGAAGTATATAGCTATTAACCTATAAACTATCTTTCACATTGACATCGATTATACCCACTCCATTCATTCATCCCACCTCCTCTTCAGATTCTAAATAAAAATTCGGGCTTTTGGGGGCTTTGTAATCAGGCAAATTCTTGCTTCTGTCACCTTTGAGTTTACTTCTTTTCATATCATCTAGCAGCTCTGGCTTACCACGAACAAATGACTTATGATAATAGCTTCCTCTATCAGGCCCGTAAGCAACACGAGTAAAATCATACAGATTGATTTGCCTTCGAAATGACTTCCATTCTGACATCTTGAAATACGTCGGCATCACAATAGTTTCGAACTTCTCAATGTCCTTCACAACAAAGGAATATCCATGTGGAAGAAAGCAAACTATATCTTCATTGCCATTGTTTGTGGCGTCCTCTAGGAGTTGATAGAGGACTTTCGGGAACTTTTCCTTCTTTTCCTTCTTTACATAGTTATCCGACTCTTTGTACATCGTTCTTGTCTTTTTCATTTTACGAGCTTCATTTTGTGAGTTTGAAGCATTGGGTGATTGAGTCCTCATACCAGACGTAGCAACGTGCGAATATTTTGTATTCACTATTTTCATTTCCTTTCTTTTTCTTACATCAATGCATTCTACGGGCAAGTTGTTACGCTGTCGACTAGTCACATTATGATATTGGACAATATTTCCAACCGGAAAATGTATGTGTTTGTATTGTATTGGTGCGTGAAGTAATGGAAAAGTATTCGATTGCGACGATGGTAAATTAGGAGAATTTAAGTTCGCCACTTGAACCAGAAACGTTCCACTTTCGTAGCTACTTTGGTGGTTTTTGAGTATCACATAGTTCAATCGTGGAGGGACGAGCTCCTTTTGATCAATGAATGGAAATGAATGTGCGGTTTGTGGGATGGGATTTAGATGTGCGGCAGGGAAGTGCTTGATAAATATGGAGTTCATAGTTGACGATAGGTTATTAATACATTAATACCTCTTGAAAGAAAATATAAGAACGATAAATACAAGGTTTAAGCGTGTTTGGTGCGGTTCTTTATCTCAACGAAGTTCTGTTGTATTATGTAGAGTTTACTTTTAAATGAATTTATGTGAAAACTTTCGTTTCAGCTGTTGATGTTTTCGCGAACTGTCATATGGTGCTGTTCTCCAAGTAGCAAATATGTTCGCCAAGTAGCAAGTATATGTTCGCCAAGTAGCAATTACAAACATCACTTCAAGTTTTTATGCATGAACACCCAAGCGAATACTATTTACCTATTACGAAGGGATCGCTTTACACCTAGAAAGGTAGAGATTAACTCTTTCAGTGAGATGAGAACAGGCGAACTACGTAACAACAAAGATCGATTTTTGACAACTTAGAGGCAAAGGTCATTTTCTGATTTTCTATTCCTTCGATTTCTTTTCGCCATCGGCTAAATATCTATACTTACCATTTCCATTCTTTTCCACAGGGCTGACAGGAACAAAGTGTACATCGTACTCATTGGTTTTTATGAAAAGATATTGTAGTGAATAAAAGAACCGCTCTCGAACGAGGGAGAACAGGGGTAACATAGTTTGTAGGTTACATTATATGACTTCAATAGAAGAAAAATCACAGTTGGTAGTCATTTTGCTAAAACTGTACACAAATACATAATATGTAATAAAAATGAGTGCAGTTGGCACACCTCAAGTGCACGTCTTTTCCCGCCAAAAATAAATCCGGACTTTTTGCTAGCCAAAGAATCAATATTATTTTACTTATGCTAAGAACTCAAGAATCTCCTCTCTCATCGTGACATTCTTACTCCACAAATCTAGCATATCCATTATGAACAATACTAACTTGATCGATCACCGCCACGGCGTAAAGAAACTCGTCATGCATCCCATTCAATCGTTACCACTCATATATGATATGAAGCTCGTTCCTGTAAGAGCTTCTTTGACATCACTGCCATCTCATCACGCAGTAAAAGTTCTTTTGCCTGTCCATCACTCAATCGTACCTGCCTCAAGGTATCATAATGTGCCTCGTCAACAACGCAGTAACTTGTCCGTAGAGAATGTTAATGCACGAACACATGAGAGTTTGAGATTCGAGCATCCAAAATATTCTCACATTTCTTCGTCTGATAGGAGTACTGAAAGGCAAAAGACTTATATGAACCATTTCAGGAATGCCTTGGTCGTAGCACCTTTCTCGAAATCTCCTACAATTGCGATTACAGCAACGAAGCACAAAGAATTAGATAACTGCGTAAAGAAGGAAAAGTTCCCGAAAGTCCTCTATCAACTCCTAGAGGACGCCGGAAAAAACGGCAATGAAGATATAGTTTGCTTTCTTCCACATGGACGTTCCTTTATAGTTAAGGACATTGGGAAGTTCGAAACTATTGTGATGCCGAAGTATTTCAAGATGTCAGTATGGAAGTCATTTCGTAGGCAACTCAATCTGTATGATTTTACTCGTGTTACTTGTGGACCTGATAGAGGAAGCTATTATCATAAGTCATTTGTTCGTGGTAAGCCAGAGCTGCTAGATGATATGAAGAGAAGTAAACTCAAAGGTGAAAGAAGCAAGAATTTGCCTGATTACATAGCCCCTAAAAGCCCGAATTTTTATTTAGAATCTGAAGAGGAGGTTGGATGAGTGTATAAATGAAGTGGGTATAATCGATGTCAGTGTGAAAGATAGTTCATAGTTAAAATTCTACATAATTGTTTTATGTTCATGCATATCTAAATATAATAATGATACAAGAGAATAATTTTCAAGAAGATTGACATGCGTGCGCAGCCAAATTGTCCAGTTGTCGCCAACGCAGAGAAAGTGGGATAGATATGATGAACTCGTTAAGCAATTGAATGAATTAGGAAAACTTCTTTCTTACTTTTTATGCGGACCTGTTACTCACACCTAAATACTTTATATTACAAATTTTTGTCCTTCATACTCAAATCGCTTCTTCTTAGTTAGTCTTTTACCAGAAAAACCAAACTTTGATCTCTTCTTGATGTCATGACCTTTATATTTTAATATATGTGAGCTGTTGTTGCTTTTTTAATAATTTTGATTAATCGACATTTACTAATGATCACATTATGCGCAGTAACCCACGTTTACTGATGTCGTCTCTTGAATCTTCTTTCTTGCTCACAATAATACAGTTTGTATCGTACAACTACATTATCTTTGTCGCTCGCAACAACGTAACCTTAACATGAATTGATATACTCAATTGTTGGTTCTATGAATGATAGGACGTAGCAGCTTATGAGTTATTAACAGTTATAAGTGTATCTTTTTTGAAGAAAGTTACTATGATCTCAAATTATTTGTAGGCAATTGCATGTAGCTCTTTCTTTCAAAGCTTCTTCGAGTCAAAGCTATTTGCTTTATACTTCTACAATGCTGTTGGAGCAATCTTTTGAAGACTAGCAAGGTTGTCAGTATCTTATGCAGCTTTATTCATGGGAACACGCTTGGCCAACTTTTGCTGCACACTAGAGCTTTATATATTTCGATCATAAAACAATCGCTTCTACACCACTTCTGAGCAAAGAACTGATGAAGAGGATGAGTTATTACTATGGAGTGGTCGATATACAAGAGTAGTATTAGGTTCAAAAATAAGTGATGATGGTATCATTATGACCCAACCGTATCAAGATCGCGAGACTTTTACAAACCTAAGAGAAACAGAGTCATGGTGGAGTGTAAATTCTGCTGATATGATAGGAGCAAAAGCTACTGAATCAACTTTCATCGCTTTGCCTTATTTTCCTTTCTTCTCTAATTGCGCCGGGTACGTTCTGTTAATCACACTTCAATAATCTTTAGGTTCTCGTGATTAAGTTCTCTTCAAACTCTACCATAATTCGGGTGTGGTAGACCCTTGTTCGTTTCGATGTTCGATTCAAGTTTTACCAAGAGACCGTAATGTGCATGTATTAATTTAGAGATACTGAGCGAAAGTGTACCAGGGACCAAAATATCTAAACAGCACTGAAACAAATCTCGTCGGCGGCATACTATCACACGCAAAGTGCGCGATGAATGAAAATGACAGTGATACACATTCGATTACAATTACTGGAAACTTAAGATATATGATTCTTGAGCCCTCCTATAAAAAATGTTTCATTTGTGACTTAGCCTGTTTGTGCAACCGTAACTCAAATTCTTTCAGATTGATCAGCGGTATAACAGATGGCCTCCCATGAGCACATACAAAACTCGATTGACATTTGGAGAGTTCCTTCAAAAGAATTCTGCACTCTTCTAATGATAATCTATCCCCAAACATTATAGCATTTCTACATGCCTGCGAAGCAAGGATTCGCCTTACAAAAGGTGGTTTGATACCCAACTCACAAGTAATTGTTTGTTCTTTTAGATATTGTAGGAAGTCTATGAGATCCTTCTTTGGAGAGGCATTCTTTCCACATATAGTCGGTACGCTTGTCACTTCGATTTCAAAGTTTACAATATTGTTTGTTCGTTCCCGTAGCACGATATTGAAATGCCATTTTGATAGTAATTTTTGGTAGTTTTTGGCGACTTGGAACAAAGATAAAGTAGTATGAACGTATTCAACTTGTTTCAATTTGCACATTGAGAATGATGTATGGCTAAACTTCGAAGGCGAACACTGACTTGTTATTTGGGTTAACGCATCCATGGAAGACATTAGTTTTGCTAGGTCAACTTGATGACGCTCAAAACGTACACGCTCATCACCAGCATGCTGATCAAGGAGACAAATTGTATCATTCGCAACAAACACAATAAATTTATTGTCAACTTGATTCACAACGCGAGAACTTGCAATCATTGACTTCGTTACTTTGCACGTTGTTTCCAATCCAAGTACATCTATGCGCTTCTCAAGAGTGTTTGATTTATTTATTTGATGGGTGTCCATTCGTTGCTTTGTCCACTCCAAGTTTGGTTCATTGGAGTCATAATTTTTTACGATATTATTATTGCTTTCATTTAGAAAACTTTCAATTTTTCGTTTAGAATGACGATTCAGGGCTATCTCTGTGTTTAGGTTGTAACTGAGTGGCTGATACAGAAAAGCATTACTGAACGGAGAGGAGCAATATTCAGTTTTCGAAATAGCTTCATCCACTCTATTGGTTGATTTTCTTTTACCAACTACCATCCTACTTCTACTATCTGTCATTTCTTGTGTCTTGTTTTCACTTTCTGATTTTTCAAGGAACATATCCTTCTCAGTCATCTTCAATGTCCTTGTCGAATTGACGACCCCAGAGCCGGCAAATTTTTTCGTTTTAAAAGAAATTGATTTTTGAACAAGGTGTCTTAAGCGGTGCATATTTCGAACAGAAATGCTTGATTTGCATACGCCAACTATAGCGTCAACTTCTGCGCTAGCACATTGTATATGAAGATAAATCATGGGATAACGCTTGTTGACTTACATCACAATAAATTTTGAGACAAAATAAGCACACATCGATTCTGCTTAGGACACATAACTTACTTGATCGATTTGCAACGTCGGGCGTAAAAAATAGTACTTTTTCAATTAGATTTACAATCTCTTCGCCTTGTTCCAAAAGTTGGCCATTCACAAAAATATACTTTGAAGGCACAAAACTTGATTAAATCGAAACCAAAATTTACTTTCAACAACCACCTACCTGGTCACAACTTGTACTGAGTATCATTTGTTTCGAAATAAGTCCTTGAATTCTCCATGGAACGCTAATTTTTTCTCCCTCTTCTGTGTCATGTATCCAGATAAATTGTTGGATTCCATCATTTGCAAGTCGATTGTTTGTAATTTGACCAAATCGATGCATAATGCAACAACGTATATCCGAAATATAATCACTACTATGCCATTCGTCTACTAAATGAGATTTCGGGCCGATACCTCTATAAAATCTTACAGTGACTTGTGGATACGCCAACGCCAGCAATCTCAGACAATTTCTTAATTGAAATATTTCCGACCTAGATACATGATTGCTTTCGCTGCTTCTGTTGTGGTGCCGCCTGAATTGTTCGTGCTTGCGGCGAACTGCATACCGATAAAAGAGGCCATACAAAGTAACGTTAGTAGTGAATTGATTCATTTGACACATGTTCAACTGCTTTTGTTTCGTGGATTGGAATGAAACCGGTTTTCCATCACGAAATTTTTTTACATAATTTCTGCTTACTATCGAAACCTGTCGAGACAAATGAACTAATGATAACAATGAAGCTCCGTTACTAAAAGCATTTGTTGTGTAAACGTTATCTTCTTGTTGACATTTTTCCGTGGAGTAACGCGAAAAGTAAGGAGATGATGTTTGAATTTTCTCGGAATAAGGCATTTGAGATGAAGAGCTACAATGGATCTCTCCAATATGATTCTTCAGAGCATTTTCGCTTATACCAATACCATCATCGCATATCTGTAGGATGTTCGATCCACGTTGTGGATGGACTTGGTAGCTCACTTGAATACATGCAGCGCGTCCATGTGTATTAGCATTTCGAACTAATTCTTCCACGGCTCGTTGAATCGATCCTATGTTGCTTGATGCTCGAATTTCGTTAGTTGTTTGCTTAGAAAGCTGTCTGATTTGCCTTTGCATTATATCATTGGCGTGGAGTGACATCATGAGGTCACAGTAATGTCAACCGTGTCAAATAGCTTTAAAATTTTAAGGGCGGTGTTGTAAAAAGTGGAGACACAGGACAACAAGAGACCCCACAACGTTACGAGTCAGATGGATTTGATAGTTATCGTTTGATTAGATTTTTACGCTGTTCTGTATCTCACGATGGAAATGTTTGGTATTATTTTTGGAATTACGCAGAATATTTTTTTTGAAATTAGCCTTTGTCATTTACTTCGAAGTAACGGAAAAACGTATAAAACCAAAGATCGTCAGAATAAATAGATTTTAAGTCTTCCAATCCACCTACCAGTTGATCCATATATATGTATGGTTTCGAAATGATTTTACCCTGTCTTAACACCGCATTTATCTCATAAAGATCTCGATTAGTATTTTAAAAATTAAAAATGGAGGCTGCTCGTTCTACCCGGTAAGATGTATATGTCCATTTCATTGGCCATTGGCTTCCCACATTTTCGCCTAAAGTCTTTTGTTTAAATGTATAATTGTCACATAAATTGGATAAGAGAGTTATACTGAAAAAAATAGCAATTTGGGACAGTATTACACCACTGTGTGTTGAATCTATCAACTTGTAAGATGCCGATGTCATGTATCTTTACTGGTATTATAAAACTTTAAAAAAAAATGGCGATTCTACAGTGAACCTATCGTATCAAATCATAAATTAATAGGTACAGCATTACTCTTCTCCATTACTACCTTTCGATGAGCGTCACGAGCTTCACTAAATTGCTTCATCATTTCTTTTAGCACTGTTTTCCCTTCTCCCTTTGCTAGAAGCTCAACATATGCTTGCTCCATAGCCAAGTGCTCGCTACGAAATTTAGCTCGAATTAGTGGTACATGAGTCTTAGTTTCATCGCAGAATGTTATTCCAGTTTTATATTCGTCGCCTAACCATCGTTTTTTCCATTCTTCTTCGAAGCCACTTATGACAACAGAATTTCGTGCAATTTCTGAAATATCCGTCAAACTTAAATCAAACGAAGCCCTCGCTACAGAATACTCCTCCAATAATGCGTCATCGGACAAGTGAAACAGCATAGGATCATCAGTAGAAAGAGTTACATTCAAACCACGCTGGAATAACTTTGGGAACGGGCTGTGACGAATTTTTCGAAACAAAAAGTTATTGGAAAGAATCGCTACCGAAATTCCAACCTGATCGAGATAATAAAGATACTGGAGAGAAACTTGCTCGTTTAGATTGATTCCATGGTTTATCGATTCGCAAAGCATGTACGAGGCTGCCAAGTGCATCACATCACCAGTCTCTCCTGCGTGTGGCCTAAATGCAAATGTATTCAGGTCACGTGCTTCGCGTAATCGATTAAGAACTTCAATATTAGCCCACAAATGATAGAGCTGCCAGCTGTACGCTGGGTTCAAAGAATCAGTCCATTCGGAGGGTCTCACATCGCAACATACAGCCTGAGACAAACAGTTTCGTTGATTTTCAGAGAGCTGCATTTAACGAAGTTAAAAAAATGATTATTTCTTACCTCTGATTGACCTTCATCATCAACAGAATCAAAAGCGACTATGTGTTTAAGAAACTCAGCTATTTCTGGGTTGGCGTCTGGTCTAACAGTTGCTTCAAATAATGGAACAAACAGATTCTCAAGCATATCTTGAAAACACCGATGGCCATCCTTTTTTCTATAGATACGCCACAACCTTGGTACTTGAATAATCCAACGATTGTGAGAAGACAAAAGAGGACCAGGAAAAATTCCCCCTTCCCAATCTCTCAGCACCCATTTCGACAATTGCAGCCATTCTTTGCGTTCCATACCGTAAATAGAAAGCCTTAGTTCCGCCGCGGAGTTGTTTCCTGTGCATGATTCGTAACGAGAAAGAACCTGCTTTGTTAATTCTGCAAAAAATCTAAAGCATTTGCGTTAAAGTGAGTTGCCCACAAATAATCAAATCCCATGCTGATAGCAAAAATACGTACCGTCCCTCAATATGATTATCAACTTTCAAGAATAATTTCCGCATTTCTGCCTTTCGAAAAGGCGAATATTTTCCATTGAAATTATCAAATCTTTGATATACCGAATAGTCGGCAAGAACACTAAAGGCATCGATAGTTAGATGTTGACAATCTAACCCAGCACTATCAAAAACTTCACGCAAGGTTTGTCCATTATCGAGAACTACAGTATCACTCTCGTTGTTGAGTTTTTCTCTAACAAAATTTACAAATTGTTTTGCAGTTGCTGCGGCCGCAAGATGAATATGATTATCAACCTTCAAAGTTATAAAAATTTAGTTGTATGAAAGGTTAATTACACTAAGGATTTTTAAAGCAATCATCGCAAAGTTACCTTCATAGTTCGATAAAAATCAGTTCCAAGCAAAATTTCCTGAGCTTCGTTTTCGACAGATCGGTTCGTAGTAATATGCTAAGACATGACAATATGGAATAATGGATTAAATACATAGTAAAAATTGATGATATTTAGGAAGAATGTATTTACCATTTTGAATGCATGACTAAGCATTTGAAGCCTTTGGAAACAAAACGATCGCATAGCACCATCACTAGCGATCTCAGTCAAACGTTCGTAATCTTCAACAAACTCTGTAAGACTGGGAACGGATACTAACGAAGAAGATGACAAAGACGTTTCCTCGCGTATCTTCATAATGCCATCTCTTCCTAAAAATAGTGCGAAATAATAAGTCATAATTTACATCTATAGCAAATCATTATCATAACAAAATGAGACCCATACCTGCTTCAAATGCAAGATTGTCCCCGGCCAGTATCCTTCGTTCAACATCTACAGACACTCCAGCCGCACCAAAATATTTTTCTCTCAGTCTCCGAGCCTCAATGATAAACTTGGCAGCTCGAACATGCTCATGTGACGCACTTCCTTTCCCATAAAATACGAGAGCACGGGTAAAACTCAACTCATTCGTTTGAGGCCATGCACTCTGACCTGCTTGCCAATTTACCGGCACAGCACGAGCCGAGTGACGTGAATGATGATTATGATGATGAGATTCCACCTTTTCGGCATTTGCATCGACATCTTCTTTGCTTGTGAAATGTTCCAACGCATGAATCTGATCACGTTCCTGCACCGACGACGATGATGACGATGATGATGAAGTTTCACTGTTGTCCATCTGCAGAGCAAAGTTTTCTTCGATCGGTATCGGTGGCCCTCCCGATGTCACCGATTCGACGGAAGACTGACGTAAGGAGGGTCGAATGCGATGATCGTGACTTGTGTTTGTTTCCATGTTT
>Ga0213867_1000764_pt1 | contig 14327 bp, 22 predicted proteins | sample PICome_12_FD_160120 | JGI IMG/M metagenome (GOLD analysis project Ga0213867, IMG submission 160120) | Coastal seawater microbial communities near Pivers Island, North Carolina, United States - PICO540 | ecosystem: Environmental > Aquatic > Marine > Coastal | place: USA: North Carolina... | reverse complement strand
GTCCCCCAAGTTGGACCCAGCGGACGAAATCTCCCTGAGCTTCAGGACCCCAGAGAAGAAGAAGAGAATGACCCATAGCATCTGCAGGAGTCGATACTGCGGATGTTAAAAAATTACATCCTTCCAAATAACTGGAAGCAATACCGTGCGTATACCACGAAGATACAAATGTCGTTCCAGTAAGCCACCCACCAAGTGCGAGGTATGCTGTTGGAAATAAAAGTAGGCCAGACCAACCTACGAAAACAAATCTATCCCTTTTCAACCAATCATCAAGGATATCAAACCATCCACGCTGAGATTGGGAGGGTGTCTGTAAAACAGAAGAAGTCATAACCTCCTTTACATTACTTTACATATTTATTGTAATGGAAACTGGATAAAAAGGGAAGTGTATTTATACTTACTGCCTTCGGCAGGTGCCCTTGCAGGCACTATATTTTAGAGTATCTACCATCAATAGGCTTATCTGGGTCAAGTCCCTTTGCCTCTCTATATTTCCTCCACTTTTCCTTTGCTGCTTCACTTCTCCTCTTTCTTTCTTCTTCACTAACATTAGGATTTGAAGACCACCTTTTATTACCTTCAAGTGATTTACTTATTTTCTTCTTCGTTTCTTCACCTAACTTTTTACCAACCATACGAGTATTGCCTTCCAAACTCTTTGAGATTTTTGCCTTATGTTCCTCACTCAACTTCATTCCTTCTCTGGACTTGCTTATATTTTTTCTATGCTCTTCCGTAAATACTCTACCCTTATGTACCTCACTCATTTTCTTTTTGGTTTCTTCTGTATGAACTCTTCCAGTTGGGTCCATCAGCAACCTTACAATCTCTTCTTTACCAATAGTTCCTTCTAAACCTTTCCAAGCACAGTAATCTTTGATATTACCATATTGCTCCCACAACTTTCTGTGTGCCTCTGCGTGTTCTTCCACAGTCAGTTCAATAAGATTTGATGGGTCGTCAGTTCCACCCATATGTCTTGGAACAATATGATGCTTATGTTTCATTCTTACTGCTACTGTCTCTACTACATTATTATTTATAAAAAAAGAGACCTTCACAGGTCTCCTCTTTATTATATCACATAATACTCATCCAATAATACTATCTCTCCACTCTTCACTCATATTCACCATAATTGCTTCTGCTGCTTCTGGTGTTTCAGCATATCCTTCATCAAGCAAGTGTGAAAGGATGATGTCGTAGTAATCATAACTATCACGAATACCTTGTCCGTCTGCCCTTCTTAAACGATTACCAAATGCCCTTTTCTTTGATTCACCTCTTGCCTTATTTGCTGCTGCTTTTGCTTGTGACTTTTCTGGACTATGAGTATCCCTAACAGATTTCATTTTTTCAATTCTTTCTCCTTGTTTCTTTGCATCTCGATGATGTGGAGCAAGAATATTGCCAAGTCTTTTTTGTGAAGCTTTCGTTACCAACTTTCCTCTTGGTGATGGTTTTCTAGGTCCTCTATCTTTGTCAAATTCTACATACCCCTCATCAAGTTGCTGGTTCTCAACAATTTCCATATATGCTTCTTGAAGATTGCGAAGTTCTTGTGCGTCCATTTTATGAATACTTTTTAGTTATTTATCAGTTAAACTTCCTAAACCTAATTTTAACTTTGGTTTCTGGGTGAACACAACCAGCGAGCGCGACATTAAGAGTCTTGTTAGGTAAACCACCTTTTGTGATTTTGTTAAAGTATTCGAGATCAAAGGGAATCTTGTCTTCTTTCTTGTGATAGTATTCATACCTTTCTTCGTAGTTTTGTAAGTAATCATGCCCAATATTGTTGTCAAAAGATACTGCAAGAGCATCTGAAAGAATACTGGGAATAGCATCCCGATTCTTTTTGGAATCATTACCATCGGCAATATGGATTGATTCCATCAGAGCAAGATAAATCGCACGGTCACGACACCACTTTTCGGTGGTATCTAGTAACCACTGATGATCTACTGGAGAGTCATTAAAAGAGTTACAAATGTCTCTGGTTTCTTTAATTTCACTCTCGTTTAAATCAGTTCTGTTTTCGATTTCAATGTTTAGTGCTTCTGTTGTAATAGCAGAACCATACTTGACAATGAACTTGGTAATCTCCTCAAAGATTACTTTTTCAGTTCTTTGCTCAAAATATGTTGGTTCAATAAATGGAATTACTTTTCTTGAATAATCTTCGTTGTGTATTAAGTTTCTGAGAATTGTAGTCTCAATTCGTTCCATAAGAGAACTCAATCTTTGCAATTTGGTCAAGTTTCTCCATTACTTCTGGAGTAAAATAAGTTTCAGGTTCTTTTAGAATTGCTTTGGCATAAACTTTTTTAGTTTCACCATCAACAGTCATCTCATATCGACCAGCAACATTTTTCCAAAGTCCACCAATCTCCCCTAACTCAAGTAAGCCATAATACCGATCAAGACCACGACTATCGTAAAATAAACGAATAGTGACATCCTTATTCTCCTTGCTTAGACGTGACTTAGCAGTCTTTGCCTTGATAAGATTTCCAACAATTTCTGTTCCATCTTTCTCTTTCTTCTTGCTGAGATGAATGATGGTACTGGCAGCATACTTAAGACCAGAACCACCACCCATCTCTTTAGTAGGAACATAAGCACCGATGACATCATAAGTGTGATTGGTAACGATCATTGGTATATTAGCCTGCCCCAACTTGAGTGTCAACATTCTGAAAGCACCCTTAATCAGTTGTGATTTTGTCATATCACGAACTTGTTTATCGTTAAGTGCGTCAGTGATCTCTTTCTCAGTGGATAGCATTCCTAAAGAGTCTAGCACAAATATACATGGTTTGCGTTCATCTGCTGCCTTTTTCATATAAAGATCAACTGCCTTAAGTGCCTTGCTACGAAACTCTTCGACAGTTACAACATTCACAACAACCGTGCGATTCAGATCAACACCGCGACTTTCTAAGAGTGACTTATTGACAGCTGCCTCAGTATCAAAATACAAGCAATATCCATCAGGATTAGAGTCCAGAAAATTCTTAACCACTGCGAGGCTAAAAAAAGTTTTTCCAGTACTAGACTCCCCAGCAATGGCAGTAATCTTATTCCCAGATACACCACCAAATAAACTACCTGAAACCAGTGCATTAAAAATGTATGAACCTGTGTCCACGCAAGTTTCTGCTTCGTCGATGTCTGCTGCGAGTTTTGTGAAGTCATCTCCAATCTCTTTTACAATATCTTTTAAAAAGTCCATTATGCTTTTTTCCATCCTTTATGAGAGTTTCTTTTGTTGTTCCAGATGTTTGACATACAACTTTGCTGTAGATTTCTATCATAGCAGAATTGCGTCATATTATCAACCTCAATTATTTTACCTTCTGGGGAAATGAATTTATAAGTTTCACATCCCATTCCCTTTCTTATATTGTTAATTCTTTCTGGACTATGTTTTTTTCCTTTTAGTGTGTTACTTATTTTTTTTCTAACCTCCTCACTTACAACTTTTCCCCTTTGAGATTCACCAATTTTTTTCTTTGTCTCTTCAGACATTTTTCCACTAAATCCACCATTACCACCTTTAGTTTTATTAATTAAACAACCACCCACATCAATACCCTTTCTACCATAAAATTTTATAAGTTTTCTTTCAAGGTTTATTGATTGTTCTTCAGTTATATTCTTTTCAAAGAAAATAATTTTATCCTTATCAAAAGGAACATTAACCAAATGATGATGAGGATGGTTATATCTTCTCCCCTTACCCTTTCCTACATAATAGATTTCATCGTTATCATCCAAATAACCATAAACATAAAACATACTTTACAAAAAGAAACTTTCTAATGTATTTATCTTGGTTACATTCCAACCAATTGCATCAAGAATGGACTTGAGTGGTTCTACAAAACTCTTTTCAAATTGTAGTTCATAGTCAATATACTTGTCAAGACCGAGTTCTGTAGGGAAGTCTTGAATAAATGAAATTACATTCTCTTGAATGATATTTGGTTTCTTCAGATAAAGAAACTTAATCTTTTCTCCATTACCAATAAGTGAATATTTATTAGTCAGTTTTTTCTCCTTAACATAATGATTAAAGAGTAGTGCTCCACGACAATGAATGGGAGTACCTTTAGTATAAATGTCGGAATGAGATTTATACTTTACAACATCAGATACTGATCGAGGAAAAGCAATTTCTTCAGGAGGAAGTTGCTTAAACTTCTTGCGAGACTCATCAATAAAGTTAATAACATCTTCTTCTGTACCACTCATCATCAACTTAAGTCCATCCTTAATCATCTGACGACAAGGTGCTGGAGTGGAGGACTTGACTGCCTCAATTCCCATCATCTTTAGTTTGGGTTCATTGTACTGAACACCTTCACTATTCCATACGTTAAGAATATAACGTTTCTTTGCAGTCCAAATACCACGTTCTGCAATGTTCTCACGTTTCATAATCATCTTCTGTTCATATGCCTGAACGTAGTCCGCAAGTTCCGTATAAGATTGTTCGATGAATGGTTCCAACTTGTCTTGACAGATCTTATCAAGTAACTGAACAATCTTTGTTTTATCGTCAGACTTATTACTAAGAAATTTATCAACAAGAGGTCCCATATTAAGATAGATTGAGTCAGTGTCAGATGCGATGACATAATCGACTTCCTCAGTTTGTAAAATCTTATTTAGAAATCCATTCATCTTGTTCTCAATCCAACGAATGGAAACCTGACCCGAGAGAGTAATTGCTTCAGCATTTGCAAGTTTATAATACCTAAAATACTGATTACCAATGGCACCATAAGCAGAGTTGAGTTGAATCTTTCTTGCCATCTGGATGTTGTTGCACCGTGCAATTTCTTTCTCCAGTGACTTCGTTGGAGTTTTTTCATAATCTTGTTTTGCGGCAAGCATCTTCTTTTTATAGATGGTTCGATCTTTATAGATCTTTTCCATCAACTCAGGCAAAAATCCACGAACATCCTTGCGGTACATTGCACCATTGGCACACACCGCATTGTCCTTATACATTTCAAACGTCAGTTCTTCGTTTAAAATCTTATCTACCGTAGCCGAAGGATGTCGAGTATCTTGTAATGTCTCCGGGGATATGTTGTACTGCATGATAAGGTGAGGGTAAAGAGAATTGAGGTCAAAAGACACAACCCAATCATACTTTCCCGGAATCGGTTCCTTGACATAGGCACCTGCGTACTTGGAATCTTTGTCTGAACGTTCTTTAGGTGGGATCACAATATCTCTTTTTTTGAGATAGTTGTAAATAATCGCATCCCACATACGAACCTGAAAGAACACATCATTATAGTTTACCTTGGCGTCATATGCCATAGTAATTGCAAGTTCAATAAGTTTCATCTTGTCTTCCATTCGGTCAACAAGTTCCACGTCAATGATGTTATATTCTACAAACTTTTGCCACCCGTTTGTATAAAAATCCTTAAAAGTATCAAACTCGGAGTGATCAAGTTTTTTCTGTCCAAGTTCTACACTAGCTATGTAGTCTAGACGATACGATTCTTGTGCTTTATATGTAAACTTCTTATACAATGTTAGATAATCAAGTTGAGTAATGCCACCAACATCGTATGAAATTTGTTTACGACCCATCACAACAGTCTCACGTTCAGTCACCAATCCCCAAGGTGACATACGTTTCATCAACTTCTCCCCAAGAATACGATCAATACGACGAACAAGGTATGGAATATCATACAACTCACTATTCCATCCAGTGACAACCTCGGGTGTATTTTCCTCAATCATCCACCAATTAATGAAATCTGTCAGAAGTTCATACTCAGTACGAAAACCTTTATAAAGAACATTTGCTTGTTTATTATCAAATGGACCACGACCCCAGGTACGAATCTGCTTTGTCGCATAATCCTGAATTGTAATCAACAAAACTTCTTCGGCAGCAGATTCTACATCAGGGAAACCATTTTCTGATGCAACCTCAATATCGAGAGTAGAAATCTTAATCTTATTAGTATCAAACTTAATCTCTTCCTCAGGATACATCTCAGAAATATACTGACAGATATATCGATCATTCCCATAGATTTTAAAGTTTTCTACACCCTCATACTTTTTAATAAAGTCTCTACACTCACGAACGCATCCAGGTTGAACAGATTCAACATTTTCACCCTCAAGAGTTTTGTACTTTGTTTTTTTATTTGAAGGAACAAAAAGAGTCGGATAAAACTTCTCACGGGTTGCAAAATGTTTTCCATTTTCATAACCACGTACCAAGAAGTGATCTCCGACCATTTGTACGTTTGTGTAAAACCGCATCAGTTAATTTTTTCCAAGTATTTTTCAAGTAATTCCGAATTAGGATCGGCAATAGTAATAATTTTATCAGAACTGATCATAAATTCAATTTGATCAGTATCATTCATCATCCATGGACAGAGATTATGCCCTTCCCAAATTTCATGCGGTTTAATGAGTTTGCAATCTGGTTGGCCAATATCAGCACCAACCTCAACAATTTCACTAATCAGTCTTTCACTGTTCGTCAGTAGAATCAGTTTGATCGTCTTGTCCATTAATCATCTCCTCATAAAGTTTTTCAATTTCTTTGGCAGGACTTACAACAGTCACAAGCCAATCATATCTCACAGGAATTTCCTTATCCATAGTAAGTGGAATCCAAGGAGAAAATGACACGTTCATTTGACCCTCATCTTCATCTGTTGTGGGTTCTTCCGTCAAAAATCCATATCTGGGAGCAAGATTTACTGCATAAGGATTTTTAAATAGATATCCACAAATCTTTTCTTCCTGAACCAATTCTTTAATATCAGCAATAACTGATTCTCCAGACTTTAATAATGCAATCTTAATCGACATTTTTAATTTACCTCTCAAGTCATTATAACACAAAAAAATCGGGGTGTCTATGGATTTTGCCATAGAACCCCGTGCGGCGACGATACCTAATATTTAGTTTTCAGGAAGTGTTATGATAGTGTTGGTGCGAGAACTGCCCAACTAAAAAGAGATGATACGGTTCCTAACAGAAGAGTGGCGGCTGTGAAGTTCATAAGTCGTCCTCCAAGTTACATTATTATATAGAAAACTGTATCACTATGATACAAAACTCTGTATCAACCACAACAAAAATATAAAGAAAATGTTAGGATTTACAAATAATCTTTTCTTTGGTGGTGCTCTGGGACGATTTTTCCTAAAACAATACTCAGTAACCCATCCTCAAATACAACTGATCTAACTTCCGTTTCATCTGAGAGGGTCCAAGATCTGGTGAAAGATCTCTGAGCCACTCCTCTGTGGATATAATCGGTTCCAGTTTCTTTATCCTCTTTTTGTCCTTCGACAAAGAGTTTACCGTCTTGAGTGTAGACATTGACTTCTGCTTTTTTAAATCCTGCTAGTGCAAGTTCTAGTCTCGATTCTACGTTGCTTACCGTGACTAGATTGTATGGGGGATAGTTTGTCGTTGTTTCGTGGAGTCTAAACAGACGATCAAAGTATTCATCCATACCGATGCTATTTCTATTTATACGGTCTAGCAACTGATCTAAGTTGGCAGCGTTATACTTCATTAAGTTAGTCATTTGTAGCTCTCCTAAAAAGCGAGATTGCGTTGTGTGGACCCCGAAGGCATCCATAAGTATATATTAGCATAAGACATAAAAAAGAGGGTAGTGAAACCCTCACTTTTTTATTCGGTTTCCTCTGTCTTTTTCTTCTTAGAACCAATGTTGTACTTGGTCTCAAGAATCCAGTCTTGTTTATCTTTATATGCAAGAACCTTAATCTGATTCAGTGGTGCAATATCAGTAATCTTACTCACATCAACAATACCAATCAGTCCCCAATCAGCAAGCAGTTGTGCAATACGATTACGTCTCTGAACATCATTTACTGTCAGATTTGCGTGCTTTCCATCTAACGCAAACAGTTCCATAAAATGTACAAGGAAATATCTACCTTGCTTATGCAGAATATGACAGGACTGATAAATCTTTTTCTCTTTCCTAGATGCAACACCAATGCGTGTCAATGTCTCACGCACTTTCAGAAAATCATCAGGTTCACTCAGAACAACCTCAACCATTTGTTCGGGTGTCCACGTCACTTCAGCTTCTCTAACAACACTCATTTTTTTCCTCCAGTATCAAATTTTGATTTAATAAAATTAAGTTGTTCTTTTGTGAGTATTTTCAAAGCTTGCTTTGCCTTCTCATTACTATAACCATAATATTGTTTGACATAATCAAGATCTTTGATTTTATCTTGTCGGATCCAGGGAGAAAACCTCTTCTTTTTCCTCACAATATTTATAAGAAAGTCATATTGCAACTTTTTTGGAAGAAAATGATACTGATTAAGTTCATTGACAAACATCAATGTATCAATGTGTCCAGAAAGACAACGATTAATAATATATGGAGGATACTCCTTCTCAAGTGAAGGATCTTCATCAATCAAATTCTTCTTCGTCTGATTGATGGAGTTGAGCCAATCTTTCAGTTCAGTCATAAGTCAAACAGAATTTGAGTCAGGATATTATTTTCTACTTTCTCGGTAGGATAGTTAGTTACAAGAAGTTCCGTCTTTACATTCTCATCCGTTCCCCTCTCTCCACGATGTGCCATAGAATACCGAAGTTTCCATTCACGAAGATAATAATCTTTATAAAGTTCCAACAACCTATCATTCACATTGTAAGTAATCATAAACTTGTGAGGACACTTATAAACATCTTCGGCAAATTTATCGTGATCAAAGAACTTGTGCATCTCACGATCCTTTCCATAAAGAAAGTCCTTGATATCATAAGGAGGATCAAGAAATACAAACACATCATCACCAGGAGCATTCATGACTTCCGAATAATCAATATTCGTAATCTTCCACTTCCGAATGAGTTGAGAATATTGCTTGAGTTTCTGAATACCAACAAAAGAAAAATTAGAACGAGAAGCAGTCTTGGAAAAAGTACTATTTTCAGTCAGTCCAGAGAAACTGCACTTATTTAAAATGAAAAAACTTACGGCACGATCAAGTCCATCCTGACTATTGATATCATCCCGTGTTTTGTCAAATAATTCTTTGTGCGCGGCATCCTTATCATCCTGAGATTTATAATTAGATGCTTTTGATTTGATATCATTTAGACGATCAGAAAGTTCCTCACCAGAATCTCTGAGTTGAACCCAAAAGTTATAGAGAGTTACATACTTATCATTGATCCAAACAGGAACATCAGGATATGCTTGCGTGGCATAGAATGCTACGGAACCACCACCAATGAATGGCTCACGATATTCTTTAAAGTCTTCAGGAAACCATGGAGATAAAGTCTTTGTTGCTTTAGACTTACCACCAGGATATCTAAGACAGGTTTTCAGAGGAAACGTTTTCATAATCAATAGGATGATACTTCAAATATTCACGGAAGGTCAATTTCATTTCCTTCTGCGTCATACCACAATGCTTTGCGGCAGTAGGTAAGTTCATTGTAGCACGAAACAATGCTTGATTTGCTTCTGCAACATTTTCTGGTGTTGTTTTTACCCTTTCTTCTACCAGTTTAGATTTATCAATAGTCAACAATGACATTTGTTTCTTCAACTCCTCTTAAAAATTCTGTAAGATAAAATACTTCGTCTGCCATTTCACGATATCCTATTCCAACATAAAGTTGCCCGAACAATACCGTAAAAGTAGCAATGCCCCAAAAAATATAATAAAATTTAGACTTTACTTGGTGCTTGTTCTTCTTTTTCATAATCAGACAATCAATTTTTTCTTATCTGGAGTAATTAATTTACTACCAAACATTTCATTATACTTTTTAAAGACATCTTCTTGCACTTCCGCAACATATACAATATGTTTTTTGGACATTGTAATTTCAGGTTTATCCTGACTAATTACAGTTGCCCAAGGAGCAAATCCAACACCAGAATTTGTTGGAAGGACTACAAGTCCATTTTGTACTGTGATACTATCTTCTGTTTCAGATAGAAATTCTGCAATAACTTCTTCACCAGTTACAATACGCAGTAGTTTTACATCAATCATTAAAATTACACTCCACCATTATTTCAGTTAGACAAGCAAGCATATTTATCTCTTGGTCAGCCACGAATGCCGACTGATACTGATACTTAGCAAGAACAAGCACAGCAGCAGGAATACTATTGTTTTCAAGGGATGAATAAAGAGCATCGTAAATACGACGCATAAGTACAGTAGTATCATTATCCAGATTAGATACCACCCACTTCCGAACTTCGGGGAAGTTCTTCTCTTTAAGGTTTTTGATAAGATCATTAACGGCAACATCAGAGAAAGTAGCAAGAATACCAGAATCAATCTTTCCACTCACAGAGTATCGTTGAAGAGTATTAAGAAGTTGCCTTGTATCTGGAAAATAGTTTTTGATAAGTTCTGCTACAACTTTTTTATCATACTCAATATTTTCCTCGTCAAGAATATGAGACACTCTATTAAAAGTAGATACCATCAACTCAGGTTTTTCATTCTTTGGAATGGGAGTATATTTAAGAACAACACACCTTGATTGAATTGGTTCAATAATTTTATTAAGATTATTGCAAGTAAAAATGAAGCATACATTATTGTGAAGTTGTTCAATCACTCCACGAAGACAAAGCATCACATCATTAGTTGTCCCATCAAACTCATCAAAGAATACTACCTTTTTCTTATCATTAAACATAGAAACAGTAGTTCCAAAATTAATGACTTGATTGCGAATAGTATCCAAATATCTACCCTCAGAAGAACCATTCAAAAACAAAACATCCTGTTTTGTAATCTTACAGAGAGTTTTAATAGTTTGAGTTTTACCACAACCCTGAGAACCTTGCAAGATAAGATTTTGATTCAGTTGCCCCTCACTTACTACATTAGTGAAAAACTCCTTTACACTTTTAGTAAGAATCAAATCATCAACAGATTCTGGTGCCCACTTTTCCACCCACAAGAATGGTTTAGTATCAGTAATTTCCATATCAAAAAATAAAGATCAAAGGTAATAGTAATTTGGAAATGATTTACTTCTCATCCTCCAACTTGCAGTATCCCTATGGATACCAAGTATTTTAGCACATTCTTTCACGGATTCATAAACTACCCCATCAACATAACACTTTTTACCCATAGATTTTGAAAGATTATTTCTATGCTCCTCAGTAAAAGGAACACCTTTTCTTGGATGAGAATTTTTAGACCAGTATTCTCTCTGCGACTTACGCATTTTATCAATAGAATCTTTGGTGTGTTTGGTTCCCCATAAAGAATTTAAAGAAGGGTTTAACCATTCACAATAATCTTGTTCTACTTTTTTGAGGTCTTCGTCTTCGTGTATCCACTTGACGACTTCAATAACAAAATTGTGATATCCATACTTTAAAAAATTTTCATAAAGTTTAGGGCAATCCATTTTATTACTGTTGCACATAGTTATATGTTTAGCAAATCTAAGCATATAATTTTTTTCAGTAGAACCTATGTAGTTTTCCCCTGTTATTTTGTTCCTTATTTGATAAACGCAACTCATTTACTAAACCTCGTAGTATAATATTATTTAGTAAATGAGTTATTTAAACCCATTCTGGTTTACGATGGGGCAACCGAAGATAATTATCACATACCCAAGGTTTAGATGCAATATACATCTTGTATTTGTCGAAGATGGATATTGAAGTATCCAACTTAAATTCGTCAGGTCCTGCAAAAACAAATGGTGTGTGATTGCTATAGTTTACATTTGGAAATATCTCATGTGCAGCAAGAAGTGTATGAAAGCAAGTATGAGTTTTTTCATATCTTGCAGCGTATTCTTGGCACAATGCAAATCCATGAACTAACAACCACCGTGCATTTTCTTCAGATTCATTTGCCCATATGGTGCAAGGATGATTGCGAAAGGCACCCTTCTCAGTGGCATAAGGAGTACCGTCTGCCTTAGGAAGAGTGCCGTATCCGTGTCCCCACTTATCTGAAGCAACGATAGAGAGCATCTGACAGGTCTCTAGAGGCATCTTGACGATATGTTTGTCAGGTAGTACCTGAGCTGATTTTGTTGGACACGAAGAAGTCACGAAAATGTTCATTCTAAAGGTCGAATAAATTCATTCATAATGATGTCGGTTGACTCCAACATCTTCTGCATATATTCTACACCTTTTTCAGGTGTAGTGTGGTCACCACAGGTAAAAGCGTCACACACTGCCATACCTTTTTCTGGCCAAGTATGAATGCTGATATGGGACTCGGCAAGCATAGCAATACCAGTGAATCCTTGCGGTTCAAACTTATGTACTGATAAGTTGAGAAGGGTCGAATTACATTCTTTTGCTGCATTGTACAGCATTTTTCTCATGTAATTTTCATCCTCCATCAACTCAACATTACAACCCTTCAATGTAAAGAGAATGTGTCTCATCAACCGAAAGTGGAATCGGGTTCCAGAGCAATGTAATACTTTAGATTGTGTTGAGTATTCGTAAACTGCGACAAAAGTTTAGAAGAGACTACGACATCATAAGCACCCGGAATAATCTTAATGTTTTCGACTTTGAAGTTAAAACTAAACTCTTGGTCTGTTTCTCCAACCACAATCGCATATTCGTTAGAAGTATCGTTCTTCTTATCACGGACTACCAGTTTAATAACACCATTTTCACCAATCGCAGAGAGGTCTGGAAGTTGATAAACTGCTGCTGCTTTCACTAGTTTCTCAAGAGTCACACTATCCATTTGGAAGCACACATCTTGAGTAGGAAGTTGAATCTCTTTTTCAGGAGGTGCAATAATGACATTAGGATCTGCAAAGAAATACTTCACACGACGCTTACCCTCTTTAATACTCAAATAAGAATCTTCCTGAAAATCAAGATCAGGATCTTGGTGCAGACTCAAACCATTCAGAAACTGGTTCAGATCATAAATGGCAAAGTCACGAGGAAACTCTTCTTTGATTTCTGCTTCGGCAAGAATGTTCTTGGCAACAGAGATTGTTCGGAGTTTGTTTCCCTGCTTCACAAGAATCGAGTTATTGATTCCAGCAAAGTTCTTCAGGATAGCAAGGGCATTGTCAGACAGTTTCATTGTGCGTTCTTTCAGTTTCATTGGTTGTAGGTTTCACGTTGTGCGTTCTTATCATTGAAGTTCATTAGAAGAACAGCATAATGCAAAATCTTCATAATGTCACGACGTGCAGTGCCTTTCTTATCATAACGAGAGGCATACTTGAGAATGTTGGATCGGCAGAATGCCTCCCCATCACCACAAGCTTCGATCAAATCCAGTGTTTGGATTTTATCATCACCAGCAGAATAATGCTGGGTATAAGTGCCACGGATGTATTCAAGAAGTTCTTTTACAATTTCTTCTTCATTATACTTCCAAGGAGTTGCAGGAGAGTTGGGAATAATATCATTCATATTTGGATTAGCAATCAAAAATTCATAGTAACTGTGTCCCCAAGGACGCATACCATCATCAATAGTTTCTTTCATTGTTAGTTCATCATAAAGTAGAGACCAAGAATTAACCATAGCAGAAAAGAAAATCATTTACAAGTGATTCTGCTTTTTCTTTTCCAAACTTGCTGGAAAGATATCCACTTACAGGATCTAGGCGTTTCATATATTTGTCGAAATCTCCGTAAGTAGAATAAACAGCAAACCCACTAGGTTTCTTTGATTCTAGCATTTCTTTGTATGCTTGTAAATAGGCACGGAAGTCATCAAGGTAATCATTAACTTGATCCATCGTACATTTACGAACAAACACATTCTCGGAGAAGTGATTACCAGGTTCAAAAAATCGGAATGAACCATCTGCCTTAGGGAGGTCTGGATGGGAGAACAAATAGTTTTCCACTGGATGTTGAAAATCAAATACGATAATGACTTTCTTGTCAAAGAAACCCATCAAGTCCATACCGAAGCAAGGAAGATTGCTACCAGTTCTAGGATAGATGATGTTGTTGTAAATACAAGATTTTTCATCCCATATTTCAACTTCTCTGGATTTAAGAATGTGTTTAGTGCTGTAGATCTTGGCAGAAAGAGAGGTATTGTTTTCCTCCCAATCTGCCCAATCACAAACGTTCTCTAAATCAGGAAAGGTTTCCCACAGTACCTTCTTGTACTGATTCCATAGGGAGTTGGAAGTATTCCATAGGGAGTTGGAAGTCTGCATCAACTTTGTCATAGAGTTCAAGGAATGCTTGTTTAGTTTCATCATCAAATCGGTTTACACAAACTTGGATTGCTTTCGCTTTGTCTTGGAAGATT
>Ga0213867_1000763_pt1 | contig 14341 bp, 12 predicted proteins | sample PICome_12_FD_160120 | JGI IMG/M metagenome (GOLD analysis project Ga0213867, IMG submission 160120) | Coastal seawater microbial communities near Pivers Island, North Carolina, United States - PICO540 | ecosystem: Environmental > Aquatic > Marine > Coastal | place: USA: North Carolina... | reverse complement strand
ATTTAGTATAAGTGGTGCATCACTAACTTTATTAGATCCACCGGGCGCAAATCAAAAAGTAATAGTTATACGTAAAGTCGGTAAGATATGGAATGATCCAGGAACACCGATAAGTATAGCTGAAAGTGACATTGCTAGGTTCCTAAGAGCAACTACAGTGGACTTACCGCGATAAATATAACGAGCAGGATAAAAAAATGACAGATAAATTAAACGACTTAAACGGAGTATTGCTACAAGGTCATATTAAGATTCACGATCCTATATCTGGTGAAGTTTTAATTGATAAACGCAATGCTATCCATTACGAAAATATGAGTATTAGTCTAGCAGAAAGTTTAGGCAATGGCGGCCAGGGCTGGATATATGAAATGAGCTTTGGAAATGGAGGAACAAACGTTGATCCTACAGGCATTATTACATATCTTACACCTAATAGTACCGGAACTAATGCAAGTTTATACAATCAAACATTTACAAAAGTAGTAGATGACCGCTCTGTCAATAATGTTGATCCTGTTCGCAACAAAATTGAAACACGTCACGTAAGCGGAACAAACTACACTGATATTTTAGTAACTTGCTTGTTAGATTATGGCGAACCTAGCGGACAAGATGCATTTGATACAGCAACTGACAGTAATAGCTTGTATGTTTTTGACGAATTAGGCTTAAAAGCATATTCACCAGATGGAACAGGTAGACTGCTTACACATGTTATTTTTCACCCTGTACAAAAATCTTTGAATAGGCTTATTCAAATTGATTACACAGTAAGGGTGCAAAGTTTAACCGGATTTAATGAGGGGTAATTGAATGGCTTATCAAATTGCATTTACAGACCAAGCAAACAATGGCACAATTACTATTGAAGACGGCACACTTAATCAAGAAACTAGTTTAGATATTCCTGGTAGAAATACAACGGCATATGGTACAGCTATTGCAGAAAATTTTTTACATCTTTTAGAAAATTTTGCAAATAACAATGCGCCAGATAGACCTATAGAAGGTCAACTTTGGTATGATAGTACATTGGGTTCAGAACAACTTAAGGTATACGATGGAACTACATGGATACCTTCAGGAGGAATAATTAGAGCAACTTCTGAACCAGAGGCTTCAAATAGTCAAATTGGTGACCTTTGGGCAGATACAGACAATCAGCAATTATACCTATTCACAGGATCAGGATGGATATTAGTAGGGCCTCAATTTAGTCAGGGTTTGGCTACAGGTGCAACCCCAATTAAAGTTATTGGAACAGATAACATTGAGTATACTGCTATTCAAGTTGAAGTACAAGCACAACCTGTAGCAATTATTGCTAAAGAAACATTTACTCCAAAAACAACTATTCCTGGATTTTCTACAGTTAATCCCGGCATCAATCTGTCATCTAGAAATATTGCTAACGACGGCGTAGCAAAGTTTTACGGTACAGCAGAAAAAGCAGAGAGTTTAATTGTTGGAGCTGAGTCTGTTGAAGCAGCACAATTTTTAAGAAAAGACGTTACTGGTACAACTTTATTTCCTATTAATATCCAAAATAACCAAGGTATTAACTACGGTATTAACGCTGAACTAAACATTGGTGTTGAAGGTAGTGCAGGTATTATCCAACACCAAATTGAAGGATCAAATATTGATGTTCGTGTTAGAAATGCCGGCACAACTAAAACAGTTATACGTGTTGATTCTAATTTAAGAGTTGGAATTAACAATGAAGCACCTGAACAAGCACTTGATGTTACCGGAAACATTCAGTCTAGTGGACATTTAATTGTTAATAACACTGATCAAAGTGACACAATAAGCACAGGAAGTGCAATTATTAAAGGCGGCGTAGGAATTGCTAAAAACTTAAATGTTGGTGGCGATGTTACCTTTACTAATTTAACAACTACACAGAATATTGTACCAGACGGAAACAATACAAGAAATTTAGGCGAGTCAACTTCAAGATGGCGCGAAGTTAATGCAACAACTTTTAAAGGTAACCTTGTAGGAAACGTAAGTGGTACGGTAAGTGGTAGAGCTGGATCTGCAGATAAATTAACATCTGCAACTACATTCAGATTGACAGGTGACGTAGTTGCTGATGATTTTGTTTTTGATGGCCAACAAGGTGGAAATACAAAGACATTTACTACAACTATTTCAAATGAAATTATTGCTGACAAAACAGCAGTTCTCACTACACAGACTGATGATGAAATACTTATTAACAGAACAAGCGGCGACACAGGACTATATAAAGTTTCAAGACGAAATTTACTAGATGCGGTTCCTACTAACCCTCCAGGTGTTATCCTGCCTTATGGCGGTAATGCAGCGCCTGCTAGTTGGCTACTTTGTGATGGCGCTCAATATAGGATTGCAGACTATCCGTCGTTGTTTGAAGCAATTGGTTATAACTTTGGGGGCAGATCAACATTGCCTTCAGGATTTTTTAAAGTACCAGACCTTAGAGGTAGATTACCATTAGGTAAAGATGATATGGGAGGTACTAGTGCAAATGTAGTAACTGCCGAATCTGCAGATGTTATTGGCTCTACAGACGGTTCTCAGGAAACAACTATCTTAACGCAAAACTTACCAGAACATAAACATGACATGCGGGGCGATTCAGGCGACCAATATTATGCTATACGTGATGTTAGTGGAACACCTAACGATAATGATGCTATTGTTTATGATGCTCCAAATGCAACAGGTGCAGGTCAGGCGTTATCTAATAGTGGTGGAGTTGTTACAGATTTAGGAGAAAACTTAGGTACTGCACTCAACATTATGAATCCGACAATTACATTAAATTATATTATCTATACAGGTAGGAGCTAAGAATGACATATAGACTCAACAAGACTAACGGAGATTTGCTAGTTGATCTAGTAGACGGTCAAATTGATGAAACTACAACAGATATTACACTAGTTGGAAAGAACTATAAAGGTTTTGGCGAGTTTATTAATGAAAACTATATCAAAATATTAGAAAATTTTGCAAGCACTTCTGCTCCAGGTAATCCGTTAAGCGGACAACTTTGGTGGGATACTGCTGAAGAAAGAATGAAAGTATATGATGGTAGTACATTTAAAGCAGCAGGCGGACCGATAGTTAGTAATCAGCAGCCAGCAATGGTTGCAGGTGATCTTTGGATCGATAATGAAAATAATAAATTATATTTCTTTGATGGAACAGATTTAGTATTAGTAGGTCCTGACTATGATGCAGGACAGGGCAAGACAGGATTCGAAGTTACATCAGTTATTGATAGTACTAGCGTTGACAGAACTGTTTTAAAACTATTCATCCAAGGTGCTCTTGCAGGAATTTTTGCTAATGCAACATTTTATGTTCCTCCAGACAGTATTGCAGGATATCCTATTGATCCAAACGACACTGCATCTCCTAAAAGACAACTTCTTAACAAAGGCTATAATCCTGTAGATTTTGATAATTTCTTATATAACGGTATTTCTTCTAGTGCAAAGTCTCTAGTTGACGAAGCAGGTAACGAAAAGACAGCAGCAAACTTTATTCCGTCAGATGAAAACGGATTTACTAGCGGTAGTTTAAGAGTTAAAAATTCGGCGGGTATAAGTGTAGGCGTAGGCGACACAGAATATATTATTTTAAAAGTTGTAGGTGATACATCGATTTTAGAAAGCCAACTATCGGGAAAAGATGTTCAATTTAAAATTCGTCAAGGAAACAGTTTTAAAAGCGGAATACATATTGATGGCACAGATGCTAAGATAGGACTTTGGAACACAGATCCTAGTGTTGAATTAGACGTCACTGGATCAGGAAAATTTTCTGGAGATGTAGAAATTGAAGGAAACTTAACAGTTCAAGGCGACACAACACAGATAAATGTTGCTACTCTTGAAGTTGAAGACAAAAATATTGAATTAGGTATTAGAGAGGGAGCACCAGCAGGAGACGATGCAATAGCAGACGGCGGCGGCATAATATTACGCTCCACTGACGGCGATAAAACATTAAGATGGAATAACGCTTCTAATAAATGGACATCAAATCAGAGTTTTGATTTAGTATCGGGGCTAGATTATAATATTGATAATAGTTTAGTGTTAAGTACCACAACACTAGGAAGTACTGTGGTTAACAGTAGTCTTACTAATGTGGGAGTTCTTACAGAATTAACAGTAGACGACTTAACAATAGACGGCTCAACAATAACGAGAATCAACGGTAGTGGAATTAATGTAGTAGCCGGTGGTGATATAATTGTTGATACGCAAAAAATTAATGGCGTAGCAAATCCTGATAGGGGAACACGTAACTCTAATTATGCATGGAGCGGTGGCGATTCAGATAGTCATGTTGCAACAAAGGGTTATGTTGATGATGCACTCCAAGCAGAACCTATTGTGATGGCTTTAGATATAACTGGGCTATCAACACCTTCGGCAGGAAATCCATATACAGATGTAGCAGCGATACTTGAAGCACTGTATCCTGCTGCTTCTAAACCAGGTGCAAGAGCAAAAATACATTGTACAAACTATACAAGTACATCAGTTTCGGGTATTGACATTGCAGGCGCTATGTCAAAATCTTATATTTCAGTAGATAAAGACGGTAGTTTATCAAGTGAATCTGTAGTGCAAGATGTTAACTTTACTACAGCAAGCGGTATTGCTACACTAAATCCGGATAGATCAGTAATGGAATTTGCTGTTGTTACAGGAGCATGGGCTTGGCAGAGCACAACATAATTTAAAGATGCGATAAATACTTTATAAATCGCAAGCAGGGGTTAAACACAAAATGGCATATACGATTGATAGATACAACAATACAACACTTACCGTAATCGAAGACGGTACGATCGATCAAACCACCGATTTAAAACTTGTAGGTAGAAACTATGCAGGTTACGGTGAAATACAAAACGAAAACTTTGTTTTCTTACTTGAAAACTTTAGCGGAGCAAATCCACCGCCTAAAGCAGTTAGTGGTCAAGTTTGGTTTGATAGTTCATCTAGCAAACTTAAATTTTATGATGGAAGCAAATTCCGTACTACGGGCGGCGCAGAAGTAAGTTCATCTACCCCTGCAGGACTTACTGAAGGCGACTTTTGGTGGGATACTGCAAACGAACAATTATATGCCTATAACGGAACAGACTTTATCTTAGTAGGACCTCAAGACGCAGGTGAAGGCGTTACACAAATGCAGTCTAGGACTGTCCGTGACACTTTAGGTAACACACGAAGTATTATTGTATCTTTAATCGAAGATGAAGTTATACATATTATAAGTAATATCCAATTTACAATAGATAGCGGCGATAGTGAAAATGCTATTGCAGGATTTGACGTTGTACGTAAAGGTGTCACATTAAAAAATACAATAAACTCAACTGGTGGCGTAACTAGCACAGACCATAGATTTTGGGGAACAGCTAGTAATGCAGATAAACTAGGTGGAGTTTCGGCTGCTAACTATGTTGTTTCTAATCCTGGCGCACCAACAATTTTTACAGAACTTGTTCAAATGCCAGATGCTGGAGCAGCAATTGGCGATTCAAATGACTTAAAAATTAAAATTGAAAATGATAACCAAGCCGTAATTGCTAATGAAGTAGGAGAGGTTATTACTTTTAGAGCAAAACAAAGCGGCGGCGATGTTAAAAATACATTAAGATTATTTTCAAATAGTGTTCTTCCAGGACTACAATCAGATGCAATTACTACAGAAACGGTTTCATTAGGTAGTGCTGATCATAATTTTACCAATATGTATGCACAGAACTTCATTGGTATTGCAAGCACATCTTCCACATTAAGAGTAAGCGGGCAAGAACGTGCAGGTACAACTACGTCTACTGCAAACACTGTAGCAGTGAGAGACGGAAGCGGAGACTTATTTGCAAACTTATTTAGAGGAACAGCAATTCAGGCACGATTTGCTGACTTAGCTGAGAAATATACAACAGCAGAAGAATTGCCCTACGGAACAGCAGTTGCAGTAAGTGCTGATGCAGGCCACGAAATTGAGCCAGCGAGTGCTAAAGATATTTGTATAGGTGTTATCTCTACTGATCCTGCTGTGAAAATGAATAGTGAAGCAGATGGTCAATATGTTGGTTTAAAAGGTCGTGTGCCTGTTAGAGTAAAAGGTCCTGTCTCAAAAGGTATGCCGGTATATGCGTGGGAAGATGGCGTATGTACAACTATTGCCTCAACAGCCTTTGTTGGCGTTGCACTAGAAACAAATAATGCCGAAGAAGAAAAATTAGTCGAGTGCGTATTAAAGACATAAATAACTACGTACATAATTAGGACGAGGAAATGATACATGGCTGTTAGTTCAGGAAATAATATCAATGCTGCTGACTATAACGGGTTGCAGAGTAGAATTGCTAATATTTTAGGAAATGGTTCAGGTACGTCCGGGTATGGTCAAAGTGTTACTAGTGCGCAAGTTTCAGTAGGAGATACAGTCACAGCAGCACAAATGGACGCTGTTAGAACTGATATGGACAAGGCCCGAGCTCACCAAACAGGATCAAATACTGCTTTAGGAAATATTGAAGTAGGAGATATTATTGGTGCAGATGCCTCAGGAACTGATCCAGCTAGTTTAACAGAAACAACTAAAGGATTCAATGACTATTTGACAGAAATGACAGATATTGAATCAGATAAACTTACAGTCGATGCCACTCAAGCAAGCACAGAGGCTGCAATTAGTAGTCAACGCACAACAAGCTGGAATGGTACTATTACACATAGTTTTACAGTTACATTTACCGACGCAGATCATAGACGACATTTTTTTAACAGTGGCGGCGAGATTTGGTTTGATGCCACTTTAACAGGCGGCAGTGGATCTAAAGATACAGACTGGCAAACTATCTTAACTAATATGGGTACAATTAAGTTTGACCACACCGCAACTACAAGTACAGGCACAGGTACTGGAACTGCAATTGGCAATTACGACTTAACATCTACCTATCAAACACTATTTACTAAAGCTGGCTCCGCAGCAGTTTATTCAGAAAACGAATATGAAGTTAGAGCAAAAGAAAATAGTGGATCAATAATTGAATTCGAAGTTAGATTTGAAGACAATGATACAGGCGATCAGCAACCAAACAGTGACAGTGTTGGCGGCGGCGATGATGGACAAGATCCAGCAGGGCCAGCAGTAGACGAAAATGTTGGCGGCACTCTAGACAGCACAATACGTCAACGTAGAGCTACTGGATCAAATGTTAGTGTGCCTAGTCCTAGCTACGCTAATACATCTACACTATAACCAATAAAAGACTTGACAACTCCCTAAAACTAGTATATACTATAAGTAAGAACTAGGATAGGAGTTTTTATGGACGAACGTCTCGAAAAAGCATTAGAATTCTCAAAATATATGACTACGCTAAACAATCAGCGTAGACTATTACACGAAAAATATTTAGAAAGTAGCATACATTATCTTAATGGCGGAAAGTTCACTGTAGATAAAGAGCTAATTAATTTTTGTAGCATATTATCTAGTAAACAACAAGATAGTGTGATTCTTATTGATGACAATAATATGCCAGTCGAAGTTCCGGATGTTAGTAAATTCTTAGAAGAAATACTAAACATTTACTTTACAACAACACAAGAATACTTTGTACAATTTAGTAAATTAAAAGCAAATAGAACAGTAGAAGGATTGCTATGAGTCAAGGTGTTTTGTTGTTTGCAAATAACAATGCACAGATAGATTATGTTAAACAAGCAATATACTGTGCAAAACGTATAAAAGAACACTTAGGACTATCTGTATCTTTAGTTACCGAAGACGGTGACTATACAGAATCTGCTTTTCCTTTTTATAAAAAGTATATTGATAATATTATAAAAACTGAACGTACTATTAATTTACAAAAGAAAAAATACCGAGACGGAGTATATGCACATAAAACATTAGAATGGAAAAACAAATCCAGATCTGACTGTTATGATCTTACGCCATATGATGAAACACTAGTTATGGATACTGACTTTTTAGTTGCAAACGATCAATTAACAAAATGTTTTGAAACAGAGTATGATTTTTTGATTACTAAATCATTTAAGGATGTAGGATGCAACAGAGATTTATCTTATTTTACTAATATAAGTGACAGATCCGTTAATATGTATTGGGCAACAGTATTTTATTTTAAAAAGTCTGATACTATGAAAATGTATTTTGATTTAGTAAAACACATTAAAGAAAACTGGGATTACTACCGATTAATTTATCAAATTCCTGATAGAACATTTAGAAACGATTTTGCATTTAGTATTGCAATTCACATTTTCAATGGACATAAAAAAGGTAGCTGGCCGCACAATCTTCCAGGGCACGTTTACATGAGTCTTGACATTGATGTTTTAACTGATATTAACAAAGACAAATTTTCTTTAGTATACGATCAAAATGAAAACGGTAATTATTTTGCAACAAGTTTACAAAATCAAAATCTGCATGTTATGAATAAATTTAGTTTGAGCAGAATTATTGACGAGGAGTTTGCGAATGAGTAAAGGTTTCTGCTTAATTGCACAAAATAATTCTAAAACAGATTATGTTAAACAAGCGTATGCACTTGCTTTGAGCATACACAAGTTTAACAAGGATCAAAAAGTAAGTATTATTACAAATGATCCTATCCAGGAGGAGTACAGGTCAGTGTTCGACCAGATCATTCCTATCCCGTTTGCTGACGATGCTGACCGCTCCGACTGGAAAATTGAAAATAGATGGAAAGTTTATCATGCTACTCCATATGATGAAACAATCGTAATGGATGTTGATATGCTTGTCGTTAGTAATATAACACATTGGTGGAATGAATTAAGTAAGCGTAATTTATTCTTTGTTTCTAATGTGAATACATATAGACAAGACATTGTTACCAGTAGAAAATATCGTAAAGTTTTTGATAGTAATAATTTACCTAATTTATATTCTGGTGTTTACTATTTTAAAAAAGGAGATGAAGCACATAGATTTTTCTATCTATTAGAATTAGTAATGAACAACTGGGAATTGTTCTACGGAAAATATGCTGATATAGATTACCAAAATTGGTGTAGTATGGATGTTAGTTGTGCTATTGTATCTAAATTACTAGATAATGAGAGCGATATTACACAGAACAATAGTTATATTACTTTTACACATATGAAACCCCACATACAAGGTTGGAAAGAAATTCCGGAAAAATGGACAAGAGTAATTGGCAGTTACCTCACAAACGACGGAGACTTTTTGTTAGGAAATTTTAAACAAACAGGAGTCCTTCATTATGTAGAAGATGAATTTTTAACTGACGATTTACTATTGCGTTTGGAGAAGTTATAATGTTTTATGTATTTTTTAACATAGAAACAGGAGAAATAAACAGAGTTTCTAATGAATTAAATAATGATCTTAATTACATTGAAATTGACAAAGAATTGTATGTACAGTTTTCCAATGGCGAAAAAAACTTTACTGAATACAGAGTTATTCCGACTCCTAAAGATGCTACTGCGTATGAACTTATTGAAAAGAAAACTTCTATGTTTGACTTTGATGTTGATCGCAGTATTCACATGTTACAAAAAGAGTATAAAACAATAGATGAAGAAGATACGTTTATTATTATACAAGATATAAAAAATAAAAATTGGAAAGCAAAGGCAAGGTTAAATAACAATTACATTACATTTTTAAACCAAACTAAAGACTACTATAATACAACAAAAAAAGTTTATGTTACACAAGAAAATAATCCTAATGTATTGTTAGACGTTTTAAAAATTAAAATGGACGGATTTTTAAACAATAAAGAGTTCGAAATTGAGTTTACCGATAAAGATTTATCTCAGCGTAATGATATAAGTCTTTATTGTGCTACTGTTCAAGAAAACTATAAACACGAAGTGAGAAACTAGTATGAGCAAAACATTTAAAGTTTTAGATTACGATATTATCTATCTAAGCTATGACGAGCCAAATGCGGAAAAAAACTATGCAGACTTAGTTAGCAAAGTTCCCTGGGCAAAAAGAGTACATGGAGTAAAAGGAAGTGATGCAGCACATAAGGCTTGTGCAAAGTTAAGCGAAACAGACAGATTTATTACTGTTGACGGCGACAATATCATACGTCCTGAATTTTTACAACAAGAACTAAACTTTGACGAGCATGTTGAATTAGAAAATAGTGTTATTAGTTGGTGCGGCAGAAATGTTGTTAACGGATTAATGTATGGCAACGGTGGACTTAAATGTTGGCCTAAAGAATATGTTTTGAATATGAAAACACATGAAAATGCAGATCCAAACAATCCACATGCACAAGTAGATTTTTGTTGGGACTTACAATACATTCAACAAAATAGTTGGTATAGTGATGTTTATAATAATGCTAGTCCGTGGCAGGCCTGGCGAGCAGGCTTCAGAGAAGGTGTTAAGATGGCTCTTGATCAAGGAGTCAAGCCCACAAGTGTAGAAAAGTTCAAAAACGGCCATTGGAAAAACTTGCATAGACTATGGATTTGGTTGATGGTAGGTGCAGATAAAGAAAATGGACTTTGGGCTATTTATGGTGCTAGAGAAGGTCTGTATAAAACAATGTGTACAGACTGGGATTACGTAAATGTTAGAGATTTTGAATATTTAAATGCTATGTGGGACGATGAGTACAGCAAGATTACTGACGAAAATTTGCCTTACGAAATAATGGGATTAGGCGAAACACTAAAACATGAACTAGGAATTCCAATTGCAACTGATCCTCTTGACGGTGATCAGAGTAAATTTTTTAAAACAGTATATCAGAATCCTAGTCGCAAATCTAGCCAGCAGTTTATTGATCCGGAATGAGTAACGAAGATAGAATTAAGCTACTCGAAGAAAAACGAGATAAAATTAACAACGTAAGTTGTAGCTTCTGTACGGCTAAATGGCTGCAAACTACTTTGTATCTACAAACAGGATACAATCATAGCTGTCACCATCCTAGCCCCCATCAGATACCTTTAGAAGAAATTGAAAAAGATCCTGCTGCATTGCATAATAGTCAATACAAAAAAGAACAGCGTTTAAAAATGCGTATCGGTGAGCGTCCTAGTGAGTGCGACTATTGTTGGAAAATAGAAGATCTAGGAAAAAATTATTTTAGTGATAGACATTATAAAACAGCAGACTATTGGGCGTGGGATAGATTTGAAGAAATTGCTGAAAGCGACCCTGGCGAAAACGTTTATCCTAGTTATTTGGAAGTAAGTTTTTCTAATGCTTGCAATTTTGCATGTGCATACTGTTCGCCAGAAATAAGCAGCAAGTGGGCAGAAGACGTAAAACAGAACGGCCCTTATTCAACCGGAAATGGACTACATAAACATGTTTATAAAAACAATGAAAACAATCCTTACGTAAATGCATTTTGGGAATGGTTTCCTGATGCACTTAATCATTTAAAGGTTTTACGTATCACAGGCGGTGAACCTACAATGAGTAAGGATACCTGGAAGTTATTAGATTATCTTATTCAAAATCCAAAGAATATAGAAGTTGCTATTAATACAAATTTAGGTGTACCTGAATCGCTTATTAATAGATTAATTTTTAAAATTAATCAACTAAAAGAAGTAGGTATAAAAGTAGACGTGTACACAAGTGCAGAAAGTGTTGATGCGCAAGCAGACTATGCCCGTGACGGTATGAATTTTGCAGAATGGCATAAAAATGTCCAAAGGGTATTAGACGAAACAGACAGCACTGTAGCAATCATGACTACAATTAATATTCTAAGTTTGCCTTCTTTTGACCAGTTAATACATTGTATTATGGATCTAAGGGCAAAGTATAACAAAGACTTTGCATATAATAGAATACCTTTAAGTATAAACTACTTACGATGGCCGCAACACTTACAATGCACACTTCTAGACGAACAAGTTAGAAAAGATTATGCAAATTTGCTAGAAAAAGTTTGCGAAAATTATTTAAAATATAACACAACCGAAAAGTTTGCTAGACTGTATCTTGAAGAATGGGATCAAATAAAAAGATTCTGTGATTACTTGCGCACTGAGCAAGTCGCAACACATCAAAGATCTAATTTTGTTAGATACATACAAGAGTACGATATTAGAAGAAACAAAAAGTTTGCATCAACATTTCCTGAATTTGCAAATTTGTTAGAGGATTGGAATGCCTAAGAAGCCAGAAGAAACACTACAACAATATAGAGACAGAGTCCTTGACAGCAAAAGTAAAAGTTTTTGTGGAGCAAAATGGTATAATGCTACTACTTGGTTAGGAAGTGGTACTACAGCCAGTTGTCACCATCCACCTGCACACAAAATTCCTTTAGAAGAAGTTGAAGCAGACTATACTGCTATTCACAATACTAAACATAAAAAAGAAATGCGCAGGCAAATGCAATGTGGCGAACGTCCACGTGAATGCGAATATTGCTGGCGTATGGAAGACATGGGCAAAGATGCAGTAAGTGATAGAACATTTAAAAGTATTATATATACTGACGAAGAATTGCAAGCAGCTTATGAAATGGGCTATGACGAAAGTGTCAACCTAAAGACTTTTGAAATAGCGTTTGATAGGACCTGCAACTTAGCATGTAGTTATTGCAATGCTAGTTTTAGTACTACATGGGCAAAAGATATTAAGAACAATGGAGAGTACACAAATTTAGTTAGTGACGGTGCTGGAGCATTCCGTCAAGACGGTAGTTGGACACAACCCTATAAAGACGACAAAGACAATCCTTATATTCAAGCATTTTGGAAATGGTGGGACAACGGTTTATCTGATAGTTTAGACGAAATACGTATTACTGGTGGTGAACCATTAATGAGCGGAAACACTTGGAAACTTTTTGATTGGTTTGAAGCACAAGACACAAATATGCGTTTCGCAATCAACAGTAATCTTATTGCTAAAAAAGACATTGTAGACAAGTTAATTAACAAAGCACAAAGCATTAACAATTTTCATATCTATACTAGTTGTGAAGCTGTTGACTCACAAGCAGAATATATACGTGATGGATTAGATTACCAACTTTGGTTAAACAATGTGAAACGCATTCTAAACGAAACAAATGCAGAACTACATATTATGATGACTATTAATAGTTTATGTTTGTTTAGTATTACTGAATTTCTCGACCAAGTGTATAAACTAAAAGAAATGACAGGTACTAGAAAGCCTACTGTTAGTTTAAACTTACTACGTTTTCCAAGTTTTCAAAGTCCACTAGCATTGCCTACTCATATAAAAGATCATCTACACGACGATTTAGACTATTGGTGGGAGGCTAACAAAGATAAGAAACTTTGGCACGAACATGAATGTGCAAACATTGAACGCCTTATCGATTACCTTGTTACAGTTGATGCTCCTCATAGACGTACAAGCAATCCTATTACTCTTTGGAGAGACTTTAAAACGTTTTATAAACAATATGATCAAAGACGTGGCAAGAGTCTATCAGTGTTTCCTAAGCTACTTACTGACTGGGTTGATAGTATTCCCGATACTGATGCCGAAATAAAAGAACTAGCAGATAAGGAAGGTTGGGTATTATCACCTGATCCAAGGAACATCGATGAGCCTCTCGCAACCTACGATTAATTTATATTACGATACATTGACAGGTTACGGGCCTATACCTAACACAGCCAGGACCTACGATTTTAGTGATAAAGGCTTATATCCTATATCTAGCACAGAACCGTCGTGGAAATTTACAGATAAAGGTACACCTTATATTCCAGATGAGGAATTTTGGAGTAAGTCAATGGTTCATCGTGTATGTATGTTTTACCATACTATGCAAGCTCAAGGATGTGAAATAAATCTGTATAGCGATAAAACATTTGTAGATAATTTGTTTTACCCTATTGAATTAAGTTTCCACAATACGGTGCCTGTAGATGAATTAAAAGTTGATTGTTTTGATAATTTGCGCAAAGGAGACTTAAACCTTTTATTGTTGTACCAAGAAGAAGGTGCAGACATTTATACAATGGAATATGTTAAAACTGTTGCAGACCAATTTTTTAATATGGGTGTACCTGCTAAAAATATTTATATTGTACTTGGTGATTTAAATAGGGTATACACTCATTTTTTCAAGCCTTATAATATTTACGGTATAGATTGGTGGCAAATTAAGCATCAGCTCACCTCTAAATCTAGACAGGGTATAAAAGATTACAGTTATACATCATTTAGGAACTATGATAATTTTGCAAATGAAAATGTTTTAAACTTAGATGCAAATATGGAATTCGAAAAAACTTTTTTG
>Ga0213867_1000761_pt1 | contig 14354 bp, 8 predicted proteins | sample PICome_12_FD_160120 | JGI IMG/M metagenome (GOLD analysis project Ga0213867, IMG submission 160120) | Coastal seawater microbial communities near Pivers Island, North Carolina, United States - PICO540 | ecosystem: Environmental > Aquatic > Marine > Coastal | place: USA: North Carolina | collected... | reverse complement strand
AAGAACCGCAAAATATATAAATAATTATTTTGTGGTTCGAATGCATAATGCGTATTTTATCTTCAATCTCGAGCATAGAGCGGACTCCGTTAATAGATAATAAGAATAACGCTACATGTATTGGTATTCGATATTCACTCAATGGAAGTTAACTACCGGTAGAACGCGTCCTCCTCACGTCTCATAGTGAGGAAGAAAATATTTTCACTCTCTCTCAACTCTCAATAGTACGAAAAATGTGTTTTTTATGTCACGACAATTTTTTTGGTGCAACAAAATTCGCAAGAAGGTCGCGTGGCTAAATTATACGCTTTACTTGAATGAAAAGATTTGCCACGCATCCATTCCTGCATTCCAAAGTGTTTCTCGCGCTTCTTTTCACGTACGAGAACGAAATCTGGTCAGGCTACTATCTCGCTATTATTGTAATACAACCTAACCAAGATGAAGCTCGCAATTGTCCTTTCAACCGCTACCTCCGCTGTTGCGTTCACCACCCCTGCATTCAGCCGCTGTACGTTAGTTGTGTCTCTTAACTTTGATGGAACTGATCAATTGGATTGTTTATCATCAGCGAATTGCGTTCCACCGCTGCTGCCTTATATTCGTTCTAGTCTTGTGCTATCCCTCACGGTTACTCACGTCTTACTTCAATTTACTTTATTTTAGCGGCTTCCACTGCTTTGTCCATGTCTTACGATTTGGAATATGGCTTGAACAACTCGTACGAGCCTGCCGAGATTGGCGATGGTGGCCAGGGACAGTTTGGAGCTGTGTCTCCCTCGGACTGGCGTGTGCCAGGAACTTCTCCTGTTGGTGAGAAGAGTTACCCAGGTGCCGCCGATGGAGGTGATGAGCCCTGGTTTGCTGAGGCTGTCTCTACTGTAGCTCTTGACTTGGATAAAGCTAACGAGGCCTACATGGCGTTTACTGCTACCGCCTTGGATTTCAAGATTTCGGAGTTCGGAGCGACTGGTCCCTACGAATGGCCTGGTGACAAGGAAGGTAAAGATGAACTTCTTGCCTCTATGGGATATGATGCGGTACTAGGCGCAACTGCCATGCAGTTGAAGAAGGGATGGGCAGCTATTCACCCAGAACCAAAGAAGGAGAAAAAAGAGGAAAAGTAAGCTATTTACGGGTAGGTCATCAACAAATCAGTCAAAATTACGTGAAAGCATTGGCTGCTAAGGATTAGCAATGTAAAATCGTTGACTGAAGCGCGACAAACCGCTTTATGTTTGTGCAATGTTCGCAGCATTCGCTACGCGTACTATCATTTTGGAGCAATTCTTCTTTATCATATGATGCAAATTTTTGAAGCACATTAAGACGATGTAACTCTAAAACTTGAAATTGGATTCGTCTTCATGAAACGTCTCTATTTTCTTACACCCTGTAGATAAAGATTGATATCGTCGATTGTTTACACACTCATTATGTTATTTTGAGAAAGATACTTCCTTTCTCTAGGAGCGTGTGATGTGAATATCTATTCTCGTCGTCGGTGTGCTAAATCAATATTTGTACGATACAATCCGTTTGGTAGACTTGCAATATGTAGTGTGTGACCGTTCTCATTGATTTTCCAGTGCGTGTCGGCATCCTGTAGACGTTATATGTCCAATGTTTTCGTACTCAATAGTTTTTTTAAGACACGAATTATCCCCCTTTTCTTGGGGCATGTTTGTGTGAGATATTCATAAGTGTCATCACAACAATTGTGACGATTGCAACATGTTTAGTGGTCATAATATGTAGGTGGGGGGAATCATCCCCATTGATAATTTCAACAAATGTTTTGTTGCATTGTCTTGCGTTTTTCGGATTTTTGTGTCTGTCGGCACGGAAACAGTTGAAGAAAATACATACGCAGGTATGTACTAACAGGAAAACAAATGTTGAAAATAGCGGTTAAGTCCTTCCGGTTGGCACCCTGGCTTTTCCAACACTTTCCCTTCAAGGTTATCAAGTATTAAAAAAATACATGCAGGAACATATATATTAGTTCCTTCCTAAGATTTTGGTTGGCTTTCTAGGAAATGGTTCAATGTATTCATGTATTAGTTCCTCATTTATAGAATGGACATGTGGTTAAGTATTAAAAAAATACATGCAGGAAGTTCCTTCCTCAGATTTTGGTTGGCTTTCTAGGCAATGGTTCAATATATTCATGTATTAGTTCCACATTTATAGAATGGACATGGGGTTAATGGGTGCAAATGGGTAACATCCATCACAAGGTTATCTGAGTTTATTCTAGCAAATGGTTCAACATGTTCATATATTGGTTCCATATGGTGAGGGGTGCCAATTGCAAATGGGTTACGTCCATCACAAGGTTATTAGTTCTAATTCCTCACTACCTTTACTCACAAAAATCTTCACCACTTAGTCAGACGTAGCCCAAAATTTCGATAGATGATTTATTATAAAATGTAAAGCTTTCATTCCTTTTTAAAAAGCCATTTCAGGTGGGTCATGAATGTCTGCTGAAGCATGGTCATTGAGGACTATAGTTGCAGGTCTCATTGGCGTTAATGAGGTGGACGTATATATCACCTTACTCACTATTGCAAGTTTCATCTTACAGAGGTTCCCTTTCCGGTTTTGGCATCGCTAACTCTACCAGTATTGGTCAGTTAGTTAGTGAGGGAAAAGCATCAGATGCCATCTTGACTCCGATCCCGTGTGTGCTCAATGTGGAATGTGGAATTTTGAGAGCGAGGAGCGAGGAGATTGAGCAAGAATACAAGAAGCTTGTTTGATATCTTTCATTCGATAAATATTTGAATTTTGAGATGTCATTTTATTACGTTTATAAGAATATACATTTGTTTGTACATGTACAAATTTTCGAACATTTACTCCGGTAAGATTTACATGTACGTTTACGGACCTAAGTATACATATGCACAACGACGGCTCGATATCGATATGTGTTATGTATATACTCCCCCTTCGGTTGAATATATATCTTCTTATTGCCTCTTCAGTTTGCAATCACGCGATAGACTTATAAATGTAATATATAAATGTATTTAATAGATATAATTTCTCAAGCACAACGCGTACAGCACCCAGTACAACTGTACTGTACATGTACATCATGAACACTAACACATTTTATATTTCTACAAACGTGAAGCAATCCCATTAGATTAGTAAACGCCAGTCGAATCCTGCTAACGCAACCACTTGTTCAAAACCATAAATACGGCCCCGCATTCATTTATTTTGTCGAGTGTCTTAGTAAAAATTTCCGTTGGTAGCTGGAGTGGCTACTGAGATGAAGGTGAGCGTGTTTCTTCGGATTGATGCATACACTACCGGTGCACTAAATTTCTCGTTATTGTAAATTTAGAACATGGGGCGAGTCCTACAAAACGAAAACGATTGCGATTGCGATGCTTGCACCACTGAGGATACCTTGGATGAAAATAAATACGTACGAATTGCCGGCTGGAAAGGTCTTGAAAGACAGTTGGAGGACACCGCTAAGAAAATGAAAGAAGTGGGATATGAAGACTATACTTTTGAGATTGTGAAGTTAGACACGTTGCAAGATCTTATCAACGAGGTGTCACTCGATGCTAGACTGAAGACTGATCTTTATGATGGATTTGTATTACCCGTTTCAGCTATGGGTGAGCTCTTTGAACTTACTGGGTTGGAGATTTTGGACGAGTACTTGGAGGATAATGAAGAAGTTACGGAAAATGTCTTTCCACAGTACAAAGAGATGATGAGTTTTGGTTCCAATAAGTTCATGGTTCCCATTGCTGGTAGCCAAATGTTGTTGTACTTTAACAAAACATTGGTTGGCCGCGATAATATTTTAAACGAAACTTACACGTGGGAAAGATATCTCAGCTTTTTGGAGAATCTTCAAATAGATAACGGCACAGAGGCTAGTTGCACCAGCTTAAAGCACATGGGTAGATGTGATCACTGCCAACTAGATAGTCTTACTCATGCTATCTGGGCAAGCATGACGCAAGGTCAGGGCTCTAAAGGATTAGCTGGCGGTGGAATGTTTTTGACGAATGGAGATCTTGGTTGGGAAGCACCATCGGAAACGGTTGGGTTACAACCCATATTTGATGCCCCTTTCATAAAGGTAATGGAAATTTTGGATGATTTAGTCGACATTCACCCGGCTGTGTTGGACAAGGATACCAAAGAGTTAGTGGACGAGATGTTTCTTGAAGGAAAATGTGCTACAATTATTACTTCTGCACGATATCTCATTTCGGAGAATGCTACATTTAGTGATGATATTGGAGTCACCGTTCTCCCTGGAAGCGCAACTATTTACAACCCCGTAACAAAAAGTTTGGAGGCCTGTGCGAAAGAAACTTGCCGTGGTGATATTTTTACAAAAGGAGAAAGCAACAAGGAACTTGTTAATCAAATTCATCTGCCTGCTTATAGCTTTATATTTTACGGAGGAATTAGTTCTGGACCTCAGACTGAAGGAAAGAAAGATGCTACATTTCGATTTTTGAAGGAGCTTTCGATCAATGGTAACTTTTTGTATGATTCCGTCCGTCCTACCAGTGATGGCGCTGAGCTTACAGGACAAGAGGAGGTTTTCAATAAGTTGACACGCAAAGATGGCAATGGTGTTATTAACTTGAGAATTCCCGATACCCAACAAATGTTGGATGAGCTTTTACCGACAATTTATGATAGCCTAAAGTCCGAAGATTCTACTAACTACACTGAACTTTCAGAAAAGCTGTCTGACAGCTGGGAAAAAATATTTGAAGTGAATAACGCCCAAGAAAGGGTTAACATGACTGTTTACCATCAGAAAAGTCAGAATACTTATGAACCTACAAAGCTATCAAGGAATACGATTTCTGATGGTTATAGGTATGGTCTCTGGTCTCTTGCAGGCTTGGGTATGATCATTGCTTTGTATTTTGCTTATTGGTCGTACGCGGAACGTAAAAATAAGGTTGTACGAGCTTCACAACCAATATTTCTTGGAATGATTAGTGTGGGTGTGTTCATTATGCTTTCAACAATCATACCAATAGGTATGGATGAGTCTTTTTACGGCCTTGACGAGGATCAACTTGGCTATGCGTGTGCTATATCACCATGGCTTTTTTCTGTAGGTTTCGTCATCAGTTTCAGTGCCCTTTTCAGTAAGACTTGGAGAGTGAATAAAATTTTGAACAATCCTGATAAATTTAGAAGATTGAAAGTAACCTACAGAGATGTGATCGCGCCCTTTGTGGGTCTTCTTCTTGTCAATTTACTTGTGTTAGCGTTGTGGTCCGCATTAGCTCCAATCAAATGGGAAAGATTTGATAAAACTGAGAAAGATCCAATCATGCTAACAACGACAGAGACATACGGAGCTTGTTCTAGCGACGAAAAAGAATTGACCCTCGTGTTTGCAGGCCTTATTGCTGCTATTGATATTCTATCACTAATTTTTGCAAATATTCAAGCATACCAGTGCAGAAATATCAGTGTCGAGTTCAGTGAATCTCAATGGATCGCTATTGCGATGGTCAGCATTATGCAAGTTCTTTTTATTGGCATTCCTCTGATGGTGCTCGTCTGGGACGATCCTCCTTCTCAATTTTACGTGCGCGTGGGAATTATTTTCATCACCAGCATGTCTACACTCCTGCTCATATTTTTACCGAAAGTGAAGTACAATCGTGATCAAATTCGTCAAAAGAAGGAAAGAGAAGAGCAGAAAAGGAAAAGGCGTCTTGATGCCGAGAAGTCTGATTACTCCGATTATGCGCGAAAGGATTCTTTAGTATCTGAAAGCCATTATGACGATGACCGAACAGCGAGAACAAGTCAGCTCACTGATGCTGCTTCGTAAGTATTATTTTCATCCGTTTTTATCGTTGTAACCACTTAACTTTTTTCCATTTTTAGGGAAGCTGAAGGTATTAAGATTATTGCCCATCCGGGCGAAGAAGACCCCCAGATAAGACGTATTCGTGACATGATCCGTGAAGCTGAACTTCAGTACAACAAATTGCTTTCTGAATTAGATCGAACCGAAGAGAAGAAGAAGGCGATGGAAAGGAATTCAAGGGAGGACCTTGATGACGATCCAAGTGATGTAAATGTTGCTGGCGATGACAATGTATCTTCTGCCGAAAATAGTCTTTCCCACTAAAGCTGAGCCTATTGTGCAGGAAATTTGCAGAGTTTGCTATTTTGAGGGTTTATATCAGTTTATATCTACCTTTTCCGTGTGAGTACTTTCACTCTCGAATCAGAAGTTATCGGCGTAGCTTCTTATTTTATCTCGCCAATAAACTACAGTTTCGAAACTCGTTTATTTTGAAGGATGCTTCATCGATATTTAGATTTTCTCTTTTACCTTTTCAGTAAAGTAAAGTACCCTAATCATAAGCTTTTCCACCAACCTTGTATTTCATAGCATGGTTTGGTTTTTATGTGAAATGTCTTGTAGAAAACGTTGCAATAAAGGTATCTAAAGGAAAAATAGATTAACAAAATAGGATAAAGAGTATATAAATGAAGATAGTGGTACTTGACTCTAACAAAATCAAGGAATGTTTCAGCCTTTTGTTGACTACTGCTTTTGGCAACTTTCTGTGTGCCTGTGTCTGGAAGTTTTTCAGAATCGAATTGTTTCTTAACGTCTTCAGAAATATAGCTTCATTATTCGAATAATTTTAGCGATGACATGGACATGACACTATCGGAAAAGGCACGAAGGAGATACGGAGCATAGAGTCTAGGAGGTATCGCAAAAGACAAGACCGATTTCTGGCAAATACTCATTTCGCATAATATGTGCTTCATAAAGTTTTGTTACGACAAGGCTGCATGAAAATATGAAATTTAAAAACATTACATCAAATACATAAACAAAATGATCTTAAGACCACATATCATGCTCTCAGTGATGACACTGATGAGTTTTGCCTTCTCATATGGTCCGGTAAAGGCGTCGTCAGTTTTAACTATGAAAGAAGAAGAACCAAGCTTAGAGCTTGGTGAAGACTTGATGACCGTTCCTTCTACATCCATACATGAAGAAAGCTTGTCCAGGTCGCGAGAAAGATTAAAGAGCAAAAGACGGCGGAAAAGGCGGCGGCGTAAGACTGAGAATTCGACCTATTACGTGTCAAATCTGTATAATAAGGTTTCTTTTCAATCGTTGAGTGATGTAATATTTTCTAGTCTATTTGAACCCTCTGCCGACGATCATCTTCCTTTTGACGAGATCAATGAAGGTGATTCAATAGAGACATTTTCAAAGGTTAAGACGACGAATTTATCGAGTACTGTCCCGAGTATGACTCCAACTGTAGCGCCCACACTGAGTGCTTCAAGGATGCAATATTACTGCAATGACTTACTTGCTGAGTTTTCGGAGGGAGCAAGCGACGAAAATGATGAGTGCGACGGAGCAGAAAACTTTTACCAAGATGTATGTCTAAATAATGATTTTGAATGGCCATATGATTTCCCAAAATCGCCTGCGTTTATCAACTATTGTTGTAAGCAAGTGAAGTTAATCTACGAGACGCAATGTGATAAAAGTGATACCGTGACAGATCAGCAACTTGCTGCAGCGGTATCTTTCCTACTTGTCTGTGTGCTTGTTAGAGCTGTCATACGCCGGAGGAATATTAAATGGATGCCTGAAGTCGGCGGAGTTACCATAGTCGGTATTATTATTGGGGCTATCGCTGACGGGTTGGCAGACTACGACTTTAAGTCGTTCGATGATGCATTATTCATGAGAGTCCTACTGCCGCCTATTATATTTGATGCAGCTTTGAGCGTGGATAAACGAAGATTTAGGAAGCATGCTGGCCCTATTTTGTTACTTGCGTTTCCAGGTACATTAGCATGTTCGTTTATGGCTGGCGGAATTGCATACGGATTATCATACGCTTTTTCGGAGTACTGCGAATCATTACCATTTTTGGAATGTTTGATATGGGGAACACTCATTTCATCGATCGATCCTGTCGCGACCATCGGGGCGCTAACCGACAATGGTTTGAACGACAAAGATTTGGTTTTTATCTTAATTTTTGGGGAGAGTCTTTTGAATGATGGCGTCGCAGTGGTATTGACAGAAACACTAAGCGATTATCTTGATGATTCTATTACAATAGGTACTGAAGAAGTATTTGAATGTATTTTTCATTTCAGTGTGGTGCTTTTTGGGTCCCTTGGAATCGGTGTTATCAACGGAGCAAGTGCCACATTATTTTTTTGGGCAATGTATGGTGCACTTAGTCCTCTCATGGAAGTTCTAGCATTTTTCTTTTGGGCGCTTCTTCCATTTTGGATAAGTGATGGAATGGAATGGAGTGGAATTGTAGCAATAGTGGCGACAGCCTTTGTACTAGATATTTTTGTCGTTGGTTCGTTGGGATCCAGAGGGGGCGCTCATCATGATCAACAGGGTTATCTTGCTAGTACTACTGACGATAGCTCAGCTTCAGATGCTGAATCGCAATGGACGACAAACCGGGTGGGTGGTAATTTTTAAATTTTTGGGAACAATCATGTGCCTAACTCTTTAATTTTCCTGAAGGAACATTATGTGTCACATCAAGTAACCTATAGCTCGCAATTGAATCTTCGGACAACAATTAGATCAATAGCTGAGGGAAACACCAGTCTAGCTACTAACCGTTTCAACTTTCGACGACCAATATTCTCGAAGGAAGGCTTATTAACGGACACAGCCCGACTTCACATAGGTTTGTGAGTAGATCAGAAATCGTTTCTTGAATGTTTCTTTAATGTTTTTTGCTTACAACTACAATTTTTAATATAAAGCACTATCGAGGTGATAGCGTCTTTGACAGAAATGATAATTTTTCTCTACTTAGGAATGTATCTCTTCAGTCCAGATTATTCTTGGAATGGATATTTGATTCTGGCTGCAATCTGTGCAAGCACTTTGAGCAGAGGAATTGAAGTTTTTCTGGTGCATTTAATTTACGCGAACTATTTGAACAGATGGCTACGGTGTCAATGTTGTATGTCCGATGAGTCAAATGAAAGTCTGAACGGTCCTATTTTGAATTTGGATGAACACATTTTTGATGCTAGAGGACGGAAAGAAACATCACGCGTTGCTCCGAAGTATGATATTAATAGCAAAATCACAGTTATGTTGTGGATCGCTGGGTTGAGAGGTGCAATGAGGTAAGGGAGGCATTCACATTCTTCAGATTTCTATATCGTGCTAATTTTATTGTGTGAATTTATTAGTCTTGCGTTGGTGGAGAATATACCCATATATGATTTTGTTAGTGGAACAGGGACTGTTTACAAGCCTGAAATGAAAGCAATGACTTCAGGTGCAATATGCTTCACAATATTCGTATTTGGTGGGCTGACGAAGTATGTCTTAGAGTACTTTGGATTTGACCATCGACATCATCATCACACACATCCTCGTGGTGATACACATACATCGTCGGGTAGTTACATGAATGCCGATACCACATTAGACTCATCCACAAATGGCATTGGTAACGCACATAACACTAATTCCAGTACACTACCAACTCCGCTACCTAGAATCTTGTCACAAAGCTTGTTAGAGAACGCAGAAGATTCTGAATAACATTTCTTTACATTGGGAATTCCGTAGACAATAACTATGATCGTGTTTATGTTATTTCCGAGAAGAAGACCTATAATTTTCAAACGTGCTGATGGAAACCTCGCAGCTAGAAGATTGTAAATCCGAATTAAATCAATTTAGGTGGGCACATATTCATTTTAATTTATAAGTATGGTTACCGTTTGCAAGTAAAAAGCAGATGTTGTAGACTGTAGACTCTCTTTAGGACAATTTGGTTTACTTGAAACTCATAGCTAGTTCATATATAGAGCACGGTTACGCACGAGGTTGCACATTGCAGAAAACAATTTTTGCAGGTTTTCTTCGATCGTATGCCTTCTTAGTTCCATAATTATATGTGGGGACAGATCCTGGTCCCAACTCATAATTCAGTCCAACTGGGATGACCTGTCTTAATCAGCAATGGGAATCTTTTCAGCGACGTGTCACCGTCTGAAAAAGAATATTATGTTTATATAGTAGTTGCAAACCTCTACAACTAAAGAAACATGTTGTACCAAAATTTTGCGAAAGAAGAATTTTGAAATTGGATTTATTAGGAAAGAGATGAAATCAAAACAATGTTTTTCCTGTAAAATAGTCTAAGTGAACAACTAGTTTATATCTTGAAAAGATATATTATCAATTGTTATTTTGAATAGTAATCAACCTTTCTTGCTCCACCATCCACTCTGGTCCCATCCTTTTTTTCTATGATAGTCAGAGAGATGCGTGTAGGCTTGACGTGCTTCCGTTACGGTATAGCCTCCAATTTGAGATTGACTTAGCTGTCTAGCGATGTTTTTCGTTTCTTCTTCGTCTATATCATTGCCATGGGATCCGTCATCTTTCTTGCGCTTCAAATTATTATCAATAGATTTACCTGGGCTTCGTTTCTTGCTGGAACGCTGAGCAGCACGAAGAGCCTCTGCAGCTTCCAACCTTCCATCCCCAACCACTAGCAAACTCCTAATCGAAACAATCACACTTTCAATATCATTTATGGGGTTCCAACCATCGGTCGTTAACAATTCCATGCACAAAGCTCCGCCCATCACGAAACCCGTCTGTTTCTTAAACTTTGGCTTTGTGACACGAACAAACGGTGGTTGAAAGGGATATTGGTCTGGGAAAGACATTTCTAGCTCTACACCATCCATTCCAATGAGCTTAAGATCCTTGGCAAGATTTGAATCCTGATCAAAGTCAAATAGCAATATTTTCCACTTATCCATAGAATCCTCCGAAGCTGGCTCGAGTTTAAAGCCTTGCTCCGATGTATCACCCATCATAATTTTGTACAAGTCCTGTGCCAATCGACGTTTACCCCCAGAAGTTTCACGTTCAGCTCTTAACGACATACTCACAGCTGCCCTGCTTGGTTCCTTCCACTTAGACTTAGTCTGGCCGCTTGATTGAGAAATAGTAACTGCAGAGGAGCTGTCACCTGCTTCCTCTTCTTTGTCAGCTTCCTGCTGTTGCTGTACAATAACAACTGGATCGCTTGGTTTCAAAAACCCAGCATAATGCGTTTCATCGTCATCTTCGTATGTATATTCATACTCGTCTTCCTCGTCATCATTCTCGTCCATACCATCTCCATAATAATCCGAAGGCCCATCAAAATCGTCTTCATCTTCCTCCTCATCCTCTTCATTCTTACAATCGTTGTCCGTTACCAGCACATTATCTTCATCTTCATCGTCATCATTGGCGACTACGGCTGGAGCTTGTGGTTGTTCCTGACCCGATGATGCTGTCCTAGAGAGGTTGGTCGTTGTCGTCTGCGATGTTTCATCTAAATTAGAGTGCACCGGGTTCTCCACTGAAAGTACCCCGTCTGTGTCCTCTGCAAGCTGTTGTTGTTGTAATACTGGTTGACGATCCATGCTGTGTGGTGTGGTACTAAATATAACTAACGCTTGACCAGTAAAAAGGGAAGAAGTTATCGCAACGAGGAGGAAGTGGTCGGAATTCTATCAAGAGAGAAGAACGACTGGATGTTGTTTTATAGGTGTAATTCTTTATTGTGAATTTGTATATTCGAGATCGGTGTCTACCCTAAACAGTAGTACACAGGTCTTTCACACACATGAAATGTACAGGTACATACGAGACACGAGTACCCAGATGCTCTTGCACGATTCTTCTTCGGAATGTGTGAGAAGTGTGGATTGTGGAGAGAGAATGAGAGCTCCGAAAACGAAAAAGTGTGGGTGAACAGGAAGAAGAACCAACGAAAGGTCTGGCAAGCTGTCTGGCAATATATGTACACTATATATATACATGCCGATACATATATGGGTATCGTGCATCGCTCGAACTGCAACAATATGCGAACTATTGATTCTCATAAGATATATAATGTAAAATGAAGAATTCAAAAGATCTGTCTGTTTGAAAAATTTTATATATAGCCTTTATTCTACTGATTCTCGATCTTGCACGTAGATGATAAAAAGAAGATGATTGATGAAAGTGTACGGACGGGTGTGACTTTTTGGTCTTGTATTTTCACTCGCGTACCTGCACGAGTACAAAGTACATATTATTATGCGATACGCGACTGCGACAGCTCATGCGACATACATGATACATGTACTTGCACCTGTATGTACATACGTGAGTACGTACACTGTACCCTGTCAATCCCGCCCATCCCCCATCCTGCCGACATTTTCAGGATGGGTACGAAACTAAAATTCAATGAATGCGAATTCCGCGCGGGATGATGATGTCACGACATCACGACACATGCCCGAGATTATGACCGAAGTGTATTCCAATTTCTAGATGACATCGTACAAGCGAGCGGGTAGAATCTACATTTCTTGATATTACCGTATTGATTATGTACTGCAATTTCCAGGATCGGCAACTGCACAAACGTCAACAAGAGGAATTTGCACAAACACGTATCATCTTTCTCACTCGTCCACTCTAATTGCATCACAATATATCGAAGAACGAACACAAACCGGAACCAATATTGTGGATAATGAGAAGAAGATGAAGTTTGCCCAGGAATTTCAAATAGTAGTCATCTGGTTACTTCAAGGGACTGCTGTTTCCTCCTCTTCCTCGAGTTTTATTTCTAGCAGTGATCTGCAACGACGGTCGTTGTATCGGTCACGGTCTCATGGTAAGGTGAAACGAGGTGTTGTGTCATCGTTTTCGGCTGCGGGATCAGAAGCGAGGTCAAAGTCATTTTTGCGAGAACGTGGGGGGAGTAGTGAAGGAGTGGTAACAGATGAAGATGACTCTCTTCCGGATGAGAGCTCTAGTCGAGGCTTTCAATTTGGTTCTGAGAATATTTCGACAATAATCGATCATTTATCCACGGATATAGACGTTGGTCTTTCGCAAGAGGAAGCAGCGAAACGTTTGTCAGAATATGGTCCGAATGTGCTCGTGTCCCCTCCAGGAAAAAATTTGTTTGAATTAATTGCAGAACAGTTTGAAGATCGCTTGGTTCAAATTTTACTTTGCGTAGCTGCATTGAGCGCTATTTTTAGCTTTATTGAGATGGAGGAAGCTGTTGCTGGATTAGGAGGTTTGCTAAAGAGCTTTGCCGAGCCTCTGATTATTTTGGCCATATTGGTGCTAAATGCAGCAGTTGGCGTTTGGCAGTCCAAATCAGCGGAAGGATCACTGGATGCACTGAAAAAAATGCAGCCATCACTTGCAACTGTTCTTCGCGATGGAAAATGGTTAGATGATATTGATGCTTCGATCTTAGTTCCTGGTGATATTATTTCAGTTACGGTAGGAAGTAAAGTGCCTGCCGATGCTCGAGTGCTGTCGCTGAGGACTTCTACTATTTCCCTTGATGAGGGAAGTCTGACTGGAGAATCCGTCACAACAATGAAACTTGCAGGGGATGAGGGTATAGCACCTAGAAATTCACCCATTCAAGATCAGCGTGGAATTATGTTTAGTGGAAGTATGGTCACTAGTGGAAGTGGTTTGGGAATTGTTGTAGGGACTGGAATGAATACTGAAATAGGAGAAATACAAAAGGGAGTCGTTGCCGCTAAAGAGGAAGAACAAAAGACTCCTCTTGGGAAGAAATTAGACGAATTTGGCGACTCACTTACCCTCATCATCGGTATAATATGTGCGGCTGTTTGGGTTTTGTCTTTTCCGAAATTTAATGATCCTTCTTTTGCATCAATTTTCGAGGGCGCAATATATTATGCAAAAGTTGCTGTAGCTTTAGGAGTTGCTGCGATACCCGAAGGGTTGCCTGCTGTTATAACTCTGTGTTTGTCCTTGGGAACGCGTAGAATGGCGCAAAGGAATGTGATCGTCCGCAAATTACCATCAGTCGAAACTTTGGGCTGCACGAGCGTAATTTGTACCGATAAGACTGGTACGTTAACAACGAACGAAATGACAGTCGTCTCTCTCATTGTAATTGAGGGCGACAATGTTAACAACGCGATCGCAATAGAACATGCTGTCGAAGGTACAGGTTATTCGCCAGTTGGTTCGGTCGATGGAATCTTAGGTAATGAATTGGTAAATTTTCCGAGTGGTTCTTTGGCAGACATATGCGCCGTAAGTGCATTGTGCAATGATGCGAAAATCGTAAGTAAAGCAAGCGATGAGGGGAAGGAAGGTCTTTTCTTCGAGCGAGTTGGTGAACCAACAGAAGCAGCTCTTATTTCTCTGACTGAAAAGATCACTGGTTCGCGTACAGGAAAAGGGGATGATGCAGCCATGGCCTTTTGTGGGCAACTTC
>Ga0213867_1000760_pt1 | contig 14372 bp, 16 predicted proteins | sample PICome_12_FD_160120 | JGI IMG/M metagenome (GOLD analysis project Ga0213867, IMG submission 160120) | Coastal seawater microbial communities near Pivers Island, North Carolina, United States - PICO540 | ecosystem: Environmental > Aquatic > Marine > Coastal | place: USA: North Carolina... | reverse complement strand
TAACCTAAAAGACTGCTCATCATAGCGGCCATCGCTAATACTGCTCAGTAAATCTTGGATAGTTTTTCTCTCAAACATAGCTACCAGCTTCCCTTCTCCATCCTTGATACAAATATCACCAAGTGGTAATGCTTCCACCGAATGCGGAACAGATTTTTCTTCTAAGAGAGAAATAAGTTTTTTTTCACGACAATCTACAACTAAATTCATATAAGTTTTATACTTATTTATATGAATACGTCTAATTAAGCTTTTAAATCATTTAAACTGATTTCATAACGAAACCTCCACGTCCACGCGAGGCTAAGACACTAACACGTCCAACAGTGGCCGAAGTGAGCTGGTTGCGTCCACCCTCACGGTAAGACTTAGGGCACTCCCAAAGTGGGTAGTCAAGACAGTTGGCGAAGCGGGACTTGCAGAACTGACGACCGACGATGCTGTGGGCACCCATTAAGTTAGAGTAAGTGAGAAGACCGGCCTTCTTGTTACCTCCACAAGTTGGGCGGTTAGTGATACTGGCTTGATTGCGCGCGGCTTTTCCTGCTGACATAAGAACCATGGTTAATTATAGTATATAATAAGAAAAAAAAATATCTAAAAAGATGGCTCTATAGATTAATATATTCCTCATGTCAAATAAAAACGACATAATCAGCGAGCAAGAACTGGAACATACCGAAGACGGGCTAGTTTTCGACCCATTTAATCCTCTAAATAAAGAGATTACATTGAATGATGTTCAATGTATTCTTAAAACATACGGATTACCGCCTAAAGTCAATAATTTGAATTTGTATAAGCGCGCATTTGTTCATACCTCTTATGTGAAGAAACCCATGACCGAAAATGTGAATAATAATATTACAATTGTTCCTCAACCACCCGACTGCCTTCCACTAAAAACGAAATCAAATGAGCGGCTGGAATTTTTGGGGGATGGTATCTTGGAAGCCATCACTAAGTTTTATCTCTACCGACGCTTTCCCAAGGAGAATGAAGGATTTATGACCGAGAAAAAGATTGCATTAGTTAAAAATGAAGCCATTGGACGTTTGGCTTACCAGATGAAACTGCATCAATGGGTCCTCATTTCCAAACATGCCGAAGAGAAACAAATCAGAGCCAATGTTAAAAAACTGGGATGTCTTTTTGAGGCATTTCTTGGAGCGATTTTCTTAGACTTTAATAAGGAGACCATTAAAGATGGGGAGGATTGGTTCAGCACACTATTTATTACAGGACCAGGGTTTCAAATGGCCCAGGTATTCGTTGAAAATATATTCGAACGTCATGTTGATTGGGATGAAATTATCAATAACGACAATAATTTTAAAAATATTTTCCAAGTGATCATTCAAAAACGCTTTAAAATTACACCTGACTATATTGAAATCGACAATACCGACGAAGAGGGTTATACTATGGGAGTATACATCGCCCTAGGAGCGCCCGTCTATTCATTTGATAAAAACAATGCTATTGCTTTCCGAAGTATAGGTTCACTTGATGCTATTGAAAATTACCATCAAGAAAACGGGAATGTGCTCATCTTTATGGCTCAAGGCACACATAAAACCAAGAAAAAGGCGGAACAAATCGCATGTGAAAAGGCGATTGGATTAGTTAGCTAACTAAAGCCATCAACATCTCCTTATCCAATTTAACTTCGTCCGCACTTCGTGTATTCATCGCTTCTTCTGGTGCTTCGCTGCTATTGGTTTCCGATGCACCATCGCCCTCTTTAGGCTCGACATGCAGCTTCAGCTGTCTATCATAAACCAGGTAAGGTTCCAAATACTTTTCAGCATCCATGACATCCACCTCCTTCGTATAAAGTTTATACAGCAACTCATCAATCTCCTTTGGAGAGTAGTTGTTGTGGAAAGCGTTAGGCGAGTGTGACAATTCTCCAAAGAATAATTTACCATCCTCCGATGTAAAGGTATCCACACGAATGTAATCCAATGAAACCGACTTGGCTATCTTCTCAGCCACCTCTACGAAACGCTTTAATTCTCTGTTTGGATATACAAGATAAGGGTATGGGTCATCACGACCCTTCAAATCAATCTCGCGCCAATCCCGCGTATACCATTTATTGTTGTATAAACCCGAGTTCACCAGATAGTGCTCAATCATGATGATACGCCCATGGATGCAATGAAACTTATACTCCTCTTTCACCGAGACATATTCCTCAATAAAAAGGTCCATCTTATCCGTGTCATTTTCCTCGGGGTTCTTATCATAGTCATAACGCAACATAGTAGTCAAAATTTCATACAAATTACCTGTCGTATATTTGTATTTTTGCTCCTGATAACTGATTTTGCTATTCTTATCCACAATAACCGTGTAGCCACTCAACTTGTTCTTTTTAATCACAAACTTATCCGGTAACATTTCCAGTTTTTCAAGAAGCACAGTAGTGACATTATCCTTATTAATTATGATATTGTAAGGCACTGCTAAATGGATATCCTCCTTGAAATTCTTGTTAATGTAATATTTCGACTGTAATTTATAACCTAAATACACATCAGCATCCTCCTTGTAACTCTTGATTTTGCCCTTCTCATAGGTAATCATCTCGTTAAATTTTTCAACATCAATCTTGGCTAAATTCTTTTCGAACTCTTCCTTAAATGCCTTGCATTTAGAACACGAATTCAAGTGACCCTTGTTGTGGCCATAAATACGCGACTCACGCATCAAATGAGTAAACATTGTAATAATAGAATATTATGAGATTGATTTTAATATGCTATTACGAATAAAATATTTAATGAATAAAAGCCCGGCCTTGGTCCTCCTTCCAGTCCTGCTCCACACGGTCAATCGTATTATTTCTCTCTATAGTTGCATTTACTATTGGACTGGCAACATTGAGATTTTTCATTTGAAATTGTAAACTGCTGATATCTTTTGGGAAACATGTTCCTCCAAAGCCGAATTTTCCATTAATACCCGGAACCCGCGTATGACTAGGTGTAATACGGCTGTCGGTTATCACACCTTCCATCACTTTATTATAGTCCACGTTATTTCCCTGACAAAAACGGAAAAATTCATTGCAAAACCCCACTTTTACAGCCAAAAAGGTATTTTTGAAAAGCTTAATGGCCTCAGCTTCTTTGGTATCGACAAAAAGAGCCTTTTGGTTTTCGATATTACCAGCAGTAACACTCGTATGCAAAATTTCATGCATTATATCACTGAAAACAATATTCTGTTGCGTTCTGACTTTGTTCTTCCGTCCAAAAATCCAGCATTCGGTATTCTTGAAATCAAGAGATGCATTCGCCTCTGTCAAAAATTCTGGCATAAAAAAGCAATTCAGTCTTTCAGAGGTTCCTACTGGCACTGTCGAACGAATAACTACAGGGAGCGTGTCAAAATCCACACCATTGACTTTCATATCCTCTACCACTTTTTCAATAATTCCTAAATGACATTCCCCTGTAGCAGTCATAGGAGTAGGTAAACAAATAAAAATAACATCCGACTTATTACATAAATCATGAAATGCTAAACCTTGGGGTTTACATTTATCGGGAGAAATGTCATAAATCATAACATTTACATTTTCATTTTCAAATTGGGAGGTAGCATTTCCTACAAAGCCGTTTCCTATGATACCTACACGGACCATTATTTGTTATAAATCTACACTATATTGTATTCGATTTTTACGTATTCTGCATTGTTTTTGATAATTTCCTCTAATTCGGTTTCAATCCACAACTTCATCGCGTCGTTGCAATACTGTATCACTTCACGTTGAACTTCATTCATATGTGCTTCCTCTTTTAGCAGTGTAAACGTCAATTGAATTGGTTTTTCAGCGAGCTGGGGATTAACATTGAGAATATTTTCAATCGGAATATCCTTAAAGGAGGACATATTGTGATATTCATCAACTTTGCTCTTGTCTAGCACTGGAGTAGCATCACACCAAAAGACACGCACGTAGAACTTTTCGTATTGGTCATTCAATGTTTTGGATTTCCTGATTTTTATACCATAATCGCAATCATTCACGACAGCGTCGTAGATGTCTCCATTAGTCCGTTTAATCTTTACAATCTTTGGCAGATTATGTGCTCTTGGTTGATGTGGAATAATATTATTTCTAACCCAATAAAGCTGTTGCAAACAAGGAACTAACCACTCGTTTTCTTCATGAAATGAGATACAATTGTAGGGATAACCTGAAAAGGTGCCTAGCACCTGTTTGTCACAAATACCAGTATCATCTGGATACATCTTGTTCGTGAGATAACATTTTGTAGTAAAAACTGAAGATGTTATTTTTCCAAAACGTGGATTGGACCGTTGTTCCAACACTTCAATAAGTTGTTTTGCCGTTAAATCGGCATACCACTGTGGTTCTTGGTCATTAATAGACATTATTGTATATCTAAATCCATAATTTAAAGATTTTCAATTTTCTTTGCAACCGCTTTTGGTTGACTAGCACTCACATTATTAATTCTTACTTCATTAAGCGTGACATCCCCGTCGTTTGTTGCGGTCATTAAAAGTCCATAAGAACTGGCACCCTGAAAATACTGTTCGTCTTCTTTCAATAAAACCGAGGTTCCAACCTGATTGCCATTGGTTCGCACATTATCGACAACAATATTATCCAATTTAATATTCTTCCCCCCCGAGATAAAAAGTCCTATGTTTCCCTTCATAATGTGACCCATCGAGTCGCCTGTGGGCAAGAATTTCTGCTCTTTCGAAAGGGAAGAACCATTTTTCGACCAATCAATCACATACTTTTCAATGTTGGTGGACCCATGCCCTGGATGAAATTCAGCCATATAAAGCTGAGCATCCGACAAAACATTTGGCTGATATCTTCTCTCTGTGTCCATATTTTTTTCGACATCAAAGACATCCCCAAATACTCCAACCATTTGTTTCCCACCATAAGCTGGCACAATTTTGTTATCTTTATTTTGGACGGAAAGTGGCAGCGCCACAATTTCAACAGGATGTGTTTCTATATCATCAATCGTGACATTGTATATGGTTATATCATCATTGATATGCTCTGGTTTTCTCTCTTGCAAAAAATCATTAATTATCACTCCTGCAACATGCAACACAATTCCATACATATTTCCGTCATATTGTCCTGTGGCATTTTTGAAGAAAGTGGTCTGGTCGGACCCACTCATTATCTCTCTAAAAGCCTGTTGTAAATCTTGGTCCAAGGTTTTGTATACCGAATTATCAGTATCTTTTAAATTCTCAAGTGCCCTTGCAGTAAAGAGTGCTTGAGAGAAAGAGGAGAGAACCTGAATATCATGGTTTTTGCCGATGCATGATGTCTCAGCAATCACTGCGTTTTTAGCCCCATTGAGGGCAATGGCAGCCACCTCAAAATCATGGATTTCTAGATTGTGCAAAACAATATTGGTGTTTAAATTACCATGAATACCGTGATGGGAGGAATTCAAGAGAGAACCATTCATAATCAGACAATTTGAGGCAGATGAAATAGTGCTGCTGAAAGCATGTGGTCCCTGTTTAGGAATAAATGGAGAGTTGGCTAACTCAATTGTAGAGAAAAAGCGTTGCAACAGGTTATGACGTTTGGATTGAGTTATGGAGTATCCATTCAAATCGAGTATCACGTCAGCTGCTTCTATCGTAATAGCTGCAAAAAATCCAAGGTGGAAAGGTCCATTCTTGCCTACGGGATAAAGCTCAAGTTGGTCTTCCTGAGGAAATTGATGGGTAGGGTTGAAAACAATATTCTCACACAAAACATAATGTCCTGGTTGAGTAATCCTTAAAGTTCCATGTTTGAAGTCATCATTTTTCAAAAACCGCTGCTCACCTTCATTTAATTTTTTCGCAAAACTGGATAGCATTTCTCTCTGTTCGACTGTAACAGTATCCATTAAATCTTTTGAGAAAACATTTTCATATTTAATTGAGGGTTTAGATGGAGGAGCGGTAACTCTTGAACCGAGCCTTCTTACAAATCTGGATGGAAGGTTGTTACGCATGTTAGACATATCTATGTTTATACAAAATATAGATATTTTAATCTATGTAAAGTTGCACATTATCATCTTTATATTTGCCCGATTGCACTGATTGTTCTGAATACTCTACTCCTCCCCAATTACTGTCCATTGGGTTATCACTCTTAACGCTCTGTTCCTGTTGATGAAACAGTTTATCAATTGGAACCTCAAGGCCAATATACTGATTTTGGGGGTCAAATCCAGGATAAGAATTTTTGTTGTAAGGGGGGTCATTACGAGCGGCATCAATTAGAAGCGACTCCTCATATTGTGGTCGGGTTGCAGGAAGGGTTTCCTCCTCAGGATTATAAGAACTAAGACCACCTTGTGGATAAAACATATTAGGCCTCATCTTATAGGTTTTCTCTCCTTGTGCATTGTAGCTTTCTTCTAAATATAAGACTGGGCACTTAATATTTTGTGAACGTTGCCAATGCATAAACTCTACGTATTCGTTCAAATTGTTGAATACGATTGGGTTCACACCAGGAATGATAGCCTTGTTGGATTTTTTAAGATAAATTTTGTTGCCTTTTTTCAAAATGATATCTGGACATTCATATCCTCCTTCAGACATAGTGAACGCCTCAATATCCTTAGTTGTATAGGTCAGGGTTACATAAAGTCCAAGCAAAAAGATTAATATTATGAGTAATAATTTTTTCATAGACTATATATATAGAGCTATGAAAATAATTGAAGTTGTGGACCCGATTTTAGATGTTCCTGATTTCACTGAGAATATCCCTAAACATAAAGCAGTTGTTATAGTCTATATGATGAAAGATTGTCCTCACTGTGAAATGTTAAAACCAAAATGGGAAATCGTTAAAAAGATTATGCAAACTGATAGAAAATTTAACAATGTAATGGTCGCCGATATTGATAGCTCGACTTCTTCCATGCTTCCATTGCCTCCAGTCATGGGATTTCCCAATATTAAGGTGTTGAATGGAGACAAGCTAACTGAATACAATGGTATTAGGGAAGTGGATCCTCTCTTAAGTTTCATCCGCAAGACCGTCACTTCGCCACGCAAGCACACTGCACGCAAGCACACTGCGCGCAAGCACACCGCACGTAAGTCAACTAGAAGAAATACCAAGCACACAGCACGCAAGCATAGTGCACGTCGGTCAAAAACACGTCGGTCAACAGCACGCAGGTCTAGCACCCGTAATTACAGTGCAACACGCATATAAAAATATACCACTAACTAGTGTATCTCATGTCAATAGGCCAAGAAACTGATAGTATTTCCATCCAGAGTAGGGACGAATGCTTTATCTGTATGGAAGAAACTGACCACCCCGTTTTAAATATTCTGGATTTTGATATAAATAGGTCATGTCAATGCAAAGGCAATCTACATGCACAATGTTATGCACGATGGCTTAGAGAGAATAAAGCGTGTCCTATATGTAGGGCTCCTTATGTAGAACAACGGGTTATGACACTGAGGGATTTCGAAATTGACATGTTGCCGAATAATTATGCTTTCCATATAGTAAGGGTAGGTCATCCGCACCCCCGTTTTCGCCTAAGTATGGTCTTATCACTGATTATTTTACTTTTTTTTTGCCTATTTTTTACCCTTTTTTTCACTTTTTTTTAGTTTTTTGAAAGCGTTTTCGGATTCTCAATTTTCAATTTTCATTTTTCGATTCCCAATTTTTTTTTGAAAAAAAAAACTAAAATTTCTCTCCAGATTTTCATGAAAACCTATGATATTTTTTGAAAAAGCACGACCCATCCTCTTTCCATTCTACAAATAGGTTCCGTATTTCTACACCTGCATGCAGTGCTTCATAGAACTTTTCTTTATAAATAGGGTCTGTTTCAGAAGGAATAAAACTGTCAGCATCACCTCTCTGAATTACGTAACACATGATTGCATCAGCGTCTGAAACCGTAGCTATTTCAATAAGGTCACCAAGGTGTTTTAATGCCCGAGGACTTACCGCATCACCCTTTTTTTTCCTATATCCATGTGGAAAGAAGGCTACGCCTGGTTCTACACATAAAGGCACTGTTTTCACTTCGAGAATAAAGGGAACTTTACTTTCAGCACGAACGCCTACAAAATCAAAACGCGAATTCAATATTTTCTTTTCTCTCTTATAAGATTTTGTATCTGAACTTTTCATAATGGCTTCCTCTACTATTCTCTCTGCAAGCTTAGGATTAATACCAATAATAACCCCCTCTTTATTTTCTGCCAACTCAATTCTGTAGGAGCATACAGCACCTTCCTTTTCAGGGAGCTTAGAGAGAAGGACAATACCTCCTGCATCACATAGTCCATCGCAACCCAAGGCAGGTGAATGCGCTAATACTTTTTCTTCATTGCCATCCAGCACTACATCTGCCACATAAGGGCTTTTACATTGAGAGGATGGTCGCTTTATTACACACCCACGACGTAGATTATCCAGTTTGAACAACGGCTCCATTTTCTGCGTAAAAATTCGTGGTTTTACTCTCAACTCTATATACAAAACCATTCAATTTTTGTATGTTAGAAACTTTTGCAACTTGTTTAACGGCATCGGCGATGCAGGCAAGTGCGCTTTTCTGGATAAAACCAATTATCAAAAGCCAATATGTATATGGCGGTTCTCTCTATCAAAGTTTCCAATTTTTGAAAAATGAGGGAGGTATACCACGATTTTATCGCGGCTTTTTACCTGCTGTCCTTAAAAGCGGAATTGGACGCACCTCGGATATTACGATTTATACTAAAATGAACAAAATGTATGGTAACGATAAGTATTTTTCCTCATTGATGAGTGGCACCTTATCTGCTATCGTTAAGATAGCTATTTTACCCCTTGATACACTAAGTAATATATATCAGGTGCATGGAAAGGATGGTTACAAGCATGCGAAAGGAAACTTATATCGAGGCGCTTTGGCCTATGGAGCCATACATAGTATTAGCAGTTCGTCATGGCTCTTATCCTATTCACATATGAAGGACATAAAAGTGTTCGAAAATGATAATTTTAATTATATGTTAACAGGATTTACATGCTCTGCAATTACGGATACGATTGTAAATCCATTGAGAGTTATAAAAACGAATAAGCAGGCCTTTGCCAATGAAAAATCATATTTTGCTATAGTTCAAGATATGATGAAAGATGGTTTAGGTTTATATAGAGGCTACCGCACAAGATTGACATATAATGCAATCAATGGCGCCTTGTTCGTTCTCTTTTGGCAGAATTTAGAAATGGTAACAAAGAAAGGCACCTAGTCCAAATACAGTATCCATTAAAATGGGAATATAGGCTCGTTCATTTTGCCTAAGTGCCATAATGGCGCCTGCTAAATATAATAAAGCATGTATAGGTCTCAAGTGGTTCCACCATATTGGTGCTCCTTGAGTTTCAGGACCCGTTTTGCGGGAACCCGTTAAAAATATATACATAAATCCAAATACGGGAATAAGTAGGATAAGACCAGCCAGTCTAAGATGAGTTTTGGAAAGTTTAGAGAGAATGAAAGCAACCAATAATCGGGTTGGTATACACCCTAACAAAAACATCGCCCATCTTTTATGCAAATCGTTCATACTTATATATTTAAGATATAAATATTTTGTAAATAGATAAAATGCCAATTAGTGAAACTTTAAAAACTATAGTATGGAAACCCTCTGGAGGGTTAGGTCACTGTCTTCATAATTTAGCATGGACCATTGACTTATGTGAGAAACGAAAATGCAAATTGTTAATTTACAGATTTGATTTGCATACACCTTTTCAATATCATGCGAGTGATTTTTTAGAATTTAAAAATAAACAAATTGAGATAGAAGAAATTAAAAACGAAGAGGACTTTGATAAATGTTGTAAAGATTACAAGATTACTAAAGAAAACCAACAAAAAATTTACACCGCAGGCTATAATACGGGAATTAAATATTTAGTTCAAGATAAAAGCGTTGCTGTAATATGTTCAACATGGAGCAAATTAATTAAAAATTATTTATACTTTAAAAAAAGTTTTATAGAGAGTTTATTAGTAAATCCAACAAAATTCTACAATAATGATTATCCTTTACTTTTAAAAAGTAAAAAAAAAAATAAAGACGAATTCCTTCATTTTTCAATTCAAGGCAGTTACACAAATGCGTTGGCAGTTCAGAACAGACATCTTAAAATTGGTAAAGATGACAAAGATTATATTAATGAATTGAAAACATTAAAAATTAAATATAAAGATGCAGAAGGTAATGAAAAAACGGTCGATTGTTTAGAAAAAACTAATCATAGTATTAATAACATCACGGAAATTGTTAGTGCCCATTATGGTGTAAAAGATAAGGTCAATGATGTTACACATATAGTGAAAAGAAGATTAGTAAAAAAGGGAAAATTTAAAGAAAATAAAGAAACTTTATTAGATTTTGCCATCTCAGGAAGTTTTTATGAAGTTTTTCGTGTCACTAATAAACAGTTAGGTATCACGAAAGAGGATAAAGAACATTTTAATGTTAAGAAAGAGCTTACTCTTAAATATAAGGACATAAATGATAAAGTTACAGAAGAAAAGATAAAAGAAAAGGACACCAAAGAAATTAAAAACATTAAAGATATCATAAGTGCAAAATACGGTGTTGGAACTAAGCTGAAAGATGTTAAAGAAAAAGTTATAAAAAAATGTTGTATAAAGAAAAGTATTTCTCCTGCACCTGCACCCGCACCAGTCGAAAAAGAATTAACTCTTGAAGAACACAAAGAAAAAATAAAAGAAATAATCAATTCAGGTAAATATATCGCGGTTCATTTTAGATTTAGAGATAAGAAGGTTGGAGGAGGTTATAAAAAGAAATTACGAGAAATAAAAGATGCAATTAATAAAACCGGAATACAAAACGTATACGTAGCAACAGACTCTCCTATGTTTTTTGATTATTTAGGTGAAAATTTACCTAATACTACAATTTTTAGATATACAAATCCTCCAAAAGATGGAAAAAATATACATTATAATACCAGTGTCTTTAAAAAAGGTGAAAACCTCTATAAAACTTTGTTAGATTTAACAGTTTGTAAGAAATCACATAGGTTTATTCCATCTGTAGGTTCGGGATTTAGCAATATTTGTAAAGAAATATAAACTAATTATTTAATGATGATTTTATGCGGTTAAATATATTTTTATGCTTAAAATCTTCAATAATATTATCCCAATCAATATTTTCAGGATAAATTAACTTATCTTTTGTTAATACTTCATTAAAATCATTTATCCATATAACCGGATATTTTGAATATAAACTATAAGAATTATGGTTTTTCTTACATATTGGAATTGTTCTTAAGAAAAAACATTCAACGATTTTAGGTGCATGGTCAACTCCATTACCTAATGGACAGAAACACCATTTAAATTTATAAAGTTGTTTTAAAAAGTTAACACTCCCTGAAATATTGCCAAATCTTGCTATTTGTTTTGCATGATTATTTAGAAATGGTTTACAATTTGGTCTTTCTATATATTGCTTACCACATACATTTCCACTTCTTCCTCTATAACACACGAAAATTTTATCCTCCTTTTTCACTGGTGTTTTCCTAATATTAAGTATTGAATTTTCATACATCAAATTATGGTTGTAAAATCCAACACTTAATGACATCATTTTTGGATTGGGTGCTAAATTGTTTTGGGCATACCACTTAATCAGAAATGGATGATTTACTAGTTTCGTAAACGTTTGTTTGAAATTTATAACTGGTGAATAATCACTACATCCTGATACTAAAACAAAACTTGATTTGATATTAAGTATATCATTTACATATTTGTTTAAAAAATCGGTTTTTATATAACATGTTTTAGGTGGACTGCACCTTTTAACTACCTTTCCTTTCATAAATACCCAATCAAAATGCTTTGTAAAGAAATATTCTTCATTACTTATAAGTTTTTGACCCTTGGTTCCCATAAAAACTAATTTATCTTCCATATTTTATATTTAGATGAGAAATAAATTAGAATTAAATATTAATAAGACATTTTAGAGTATTAGGACCATTGGATTGAATAGGTTCATACTTAACATTAATTAATTGTTTCACGTTTGAAAGTAATATTTTAGTATTTTCAGGAAACTCTTTGGTGGTAGTTTTGTCTTGGGTATCTTTATAAATAATTGTAAGTTTTTTCTTCTGTCTCACTGCGACGTCTCCAAATAATGCATTATATCTACAATTAATTTGTAATTTATTACCAACTAAATATGGAATTAATTTTTTCGAAAAGTTAGGGGACCCTCCTATGTTTGGACCATTCCTAAAGCGTGTTGTATCAAATATACCTCCACGCCCTCTAATACTGACTGTATTAAAAAGGTCATGTTTTTTTACTAATAAACTAAATATAGACTGGTCATGTCTATGTTCTTTAAAACCTCTATGATTTTTTACTTTACTAGGGGAGTTATCTATGAAATGATAGTTATCTATTGTTGCAATACGCCACCATTCTTTAATAAAGTCAACAATTTGTGGGGTTTTAATTAACATAAAAGCTCCTCCAATATATTGACACCCCCTAAGTTTTGGATGGTTTTCCATTTTTAAATATTTAATTAAATCCATTTTACTCCAATACAGTTCGGGACATGTAAATCCTCCTACTATTTTTTTTGTTCTGCGAACTAAATCAACTTTATCTTGTAAAATTTTAATCGGATGTTTTTTATCAAATTTACATCCGGCATCTGCATAAAATAAAACTTCATTTTCCTTCATAGTTTCTAGAGTTTTCATTACAATATAGGGTTTCCATAACCAAAACCCATATCCTCTTTTATTATTTTCTAAGAATTTACCATGTTGTTTCCAGAAAGTAGTATCTTCTTTTAAATCTTTATCTGTAAACCCTTTAACTGATGTGAAAATATTAAGGTCTAGTGCTTCATGCAAAAGTCTATTTAATGCTTTGTAATAAGCCGGATGAGGACCACCAAAAGAAATAAAATGTGTCATAATCACTATATATTATATTAATAATATTTTTATTTGTTTATTTTTTTTTCATTCTCTCTAAAACATCTCTAACACTATCTTTGATATGTTTTACTTCTGGATATAAAGTTTGAAGCTTTGTAGAATTTAATGAATTGTTTGAGCGGTCAGCTGCTAAAATTTTAGCCTGGTCCTCTATAGAGAAATTTTTCCATGTGAATGACTTGTCCACAATCTCTTTATACATTTCCAAAATCTCGTTATGCGAAACAAGTCCTGGATTGGTAAGATTAATAGTTCCAGTTGTCCCCTTCTTGGCCATATCTAACGCATAAGGAAGGAGCTCATCTAAAACACTCATTGCGTTTGGAATTGAACAAATATATTCATAGGTTGTAATCTTGGTAATAAAATTACGTGGCTCTAACTTATCTGTAATTGGCATACGAATACGTAAATTGAGAACACTATCTTCAAAAAAATGCATCAATTCATCAGTATATCCTTTAACCACAGAGTAGCTGGAACCGAAAAAATTGGGCAAACTTTCCTCAGTAAAACCGGTTTGGTCATTGCCAAAGGGATGGTCTTCGTCATATTTAAAAATGCAACCAGTTCCTAAATAGGTGAAATGTATATCATGTTTTTGACAAATGAGAGCAAGAACCATTGGCGAAAACAGATTATCGCGCACGTTATCTACAATCTTACCCTTTTGTTCTAAATAATCGATGGTGGTATAGGTTTTTCCCTCATGTACACCATGAGTTCTCCCTATAAAACTCATGACATGCGTTGGTTTAACTTGTAGTATTTCTCTCTCTACATCCTTTTTATTGCTTGCTCTTACATTAGAGGCAACGTAATCTATATTTTCTTTTTCAAGAAGTTTACACATCATATTTCCTATCCATCCACGAGATCCGTATAGAAGAACTTTCATATTTATATCTATAATATTTAATATTTTTTAAACCCAAACTATTTTATTTTCTAAATATTTTATATGACTATGAAAAAAATATTAGTTATGTGTGGTCCAAATGTTATTGAAAGTGAAGAACATACAACAAGCATGGCGAGAAAATTAAAAGCTTTATTCGCCCACTATAATGTTGATTTTGTGTTTAAGGTCTCTTTTGATAAAGCAAACCGTTCATCATTAAATTCTTATCGTGGTCCAGGATTTGAGAAAGGAATACAAATTTTAAGGAATATTAAAAATAATGTTGGAGTAAAAATTATTACTGATATTCATGAGTCGTGGCAGGCGAAGGAAATTGCAGAAGTAGCTGATATAATTCAAATACCAGCTTTTTTATGTAGACAAACAGACTTA